>Ga0115012_10002370_pt1 | contig 11000 bp, 5 predicted proteins | sample TroAtlMetagenome_FD_88706 | JGI IMG/M metagenome (GOLD analysis project Ga0115012, IMG submission 88706) | Marine eukaryotic phytoplankton communities from Atlantic Ocean - Tropical Atlantic ANT10 Metagenome | ecosystem: Environmental > Aquatic > Marine > Oceanic | place: Tropical Atlantic Ocean...
AGTTTTTTTTCATCTTTTATCTTAGTAATTCCGTTTTTCCCAACCTCTAAAATACACTGGTGAAGATATTGGAATTTTAAAGATCCGATTAAGATACTGTTATTAAGAGATTCATATTTTGAATTTTTTATCAAAATCATCCCGCTTGGAGCTATGGAAGGAACCCAATAGTGCAAAGGGTCTTCCATACCCGCAATAGTGGTTTTATTAGTGAATTTTGTACCAATATAATTTATACCATAACTTGCTAGTGGCCATCCGTAATTTTTACCAGCTTCAATAATATTTATTTCATCACCACCTCTTGGTCCATGTTCGTGTGTCCATATTTGATTATTTTCAATATCGTAAAACATACCTTGAGTATTTCTATGTCCATAACTGTAGATTGCTTTTTTAGAATTCTTTTCATCTACAAATGGATTATCAATAGGAATTCTTCCATCATCATGAAGTCTATATATTTTTCCTCCGTCTCTATTAATATCTTGAGGATTTAAATCTCTATTCCCTCTGTCTCCGATACTGAAAAATAAATAATTTTGATTGTCAAAAACTATTCGACTTCCAAAATGAATAGATCTTTTGCTGTTAGGTGTAGCTTTATAAATAATTTCTTTATTAATCGCTTTATTATTTTTGATTTGAAATCTCATAATTGAAGTATTCATACCATCATTTTCATCATTCGATGAACAGTATGATATATAAATCCAACCGTTTGATTTATAATTTGGATGTAATTCTACATCTAATAATCCTCCTTGATTTTTGGCAATTATTTTAGGAAGGTTTTTTATTAATAATTTTTCCCCGTTTTTGTAATGAATTAATTGACCTTTTCTTTCTGTTATTAAAATTGAACTATCCGGAAGAAAAGTAAATGACCATGGAACTGCAATATCTGAAACAATCACTTCGTATTTTAAATCTGATGTAAACGAGTTTGCATAAGTGAATAAAAAGATAAATAATGCTATGACTTTTTTCATAAATTTTTCCTTTTGATGAAATTACAAAAAACTAGTTATTTATAGCTCTAATATATAGTTGAAATCAACAATATTTATATATTTTTGTTAACTAAATTCCATAATGATGAGTGAAAAAATAAACTGTCTTATTATTGGTTCTGGTCCTGCTGGATATACTGCTGCAATATATGCAGCTAGGGCAAACATGAAGCCTGTATTATATCAGGGTATTCAGCCTGGAGGTCAATTGACAACTACAACAGATGTTGAAAATTTCCCCGGTTATCCTGAAGGAGTTTCTGGCCCAGAAATGATGATACAGTTACAAAAACAGGCCGAAAGATTTGGAACAGATATTAGAAATGGATGGATTACTAGGGTTGATTTTTCTGATGATTTAAAACTGTGGGTAAATGACGAAAAGATTTTAGTATGTGATACAATAATTATTTCTACTGGTGCATCTGCCAAATATTTAGGGTTGGAATCAGAAAAAAAATATTTAGAAACTGGTGGGGGTGTTTCAGCTTGTGCTGTTTGTGACGGGTTTTTTTATAAAAATCAAGAGGTTGTAATTGTTGGGGGTGGTGATTCAGCTTGTGAAGAAGCACATTATCTTTCAAAATTATGTAGTAAAGTTACAATGCTTGTCAGAAAAGACAACTTTAGGGCTTCAAAAATCATGCAGGAGAGAGTGATGAAAACAAAGAATATTGAAATTTTATTTAATACTTCTACAGTTGAAGTCAAAGGAGATGGACAATTAGTTTCCTCAATTTTAGTTAAGAATAATATCTCTGGCAAACTTGAAGAAATTCCAGCTACAGGTTTTTTTGTAGCTATCGGGCACAAACCAAATACTGATATTTTTAGTCCGTTTATTGAAATGGACGAAACAGGCTACATAATTAATAAACCTGGTTCCACAAAAACAAACATTGAAGGCGTTTTTGTTTCAGGTGATGCTGCTGATCATACATACAGACAAGCAATTACAGCTGCAGGAACCGGATGTATGGCCGCGCTTGATGCTGAAAGGTATTTGGCATCAAAGTAATTAATTATGATTTATATAACTTTTATCAAATTTTAAATGCCAATTTTTAAAAGAAATCCTTTTGGACATATACTTTTTATAAAAAAATGGCTTATAAGAGTACTTGGCGCCTATACTCATAGAAGATACAGAGGGTTCAACGAATTGAAAATTGAAGGCTCAGAGATAATTAGAGATCTACCTGATAATAATGTTTTATTTATTTCAAATCATCAAACATATTTTTCTGATGTTGTTGCTATGTTTCATGTTTTTAATGCAAGTCTCAAAGGTCGCCTTGACTCGATAAAAAATATTGGTTATCTATGGAGCCCCAAATTAAACATCTACTTTATTGCAGCCAAGGAAACTATGAATTCAGGACTCATACCAAAAATGTTGGCATATGCCGGATCTGTAAGTATTGAAAGAACATGGAGAAGTAATGGTCAAGATGTAAATAGAAAAGTAAAATTTAGTGATATTTCTAATATTGGAAAAGCTCTAGATGACGGTTGGGTAATTACCTTCCCTCAAGGTACCACAACTCCATTTAAACCTGTAAGAAAAGGAACAGCTTTTTTAATTAAACAATACAAGCCTATTGTTGTACCTATTGTAATTGATGGATTCAGAAGGTCATTTGATAAAAAAGGGCTTCGTGTTAAGAAAAAAAATATATTGCAATCATTTACTATAAAAAAACCTCTTGATATTGATTATGAAAATGACTCAACAGAAGATATTGTAAATCAAATCGCACACGCAATAGAACAACACGAGTCTTTTTTAAAGGTTATTCCTCAAAATGAACTAAATAAGTCAAATGAGCTAAATAAGAAGAGAGAGTTTTAGTTTTTAAAAACATCACCTTCTTCTATGATTTCATTTATTTTAAATGTCACCCGATGAAATGCCTCCAAGTCTGATTCATCTATCCTAGAGCGAACAAGTTTCTTGAAATGTCTAATTTTTTTTATTACTATTTCCCTTTTTTCAATTCCAAGTTTTGTTAAATAAATTATTATTCCGCGACCATCATCAGGGTTAGGTCTCCTCATAATTAAATTTTTATTTTCCATTGAGTTTAAAATCCTTGATAAGCTATTTGATTCTAATCCCATTGCGGGGCCAATTGAAGTTGATGGTGATCCGTTTTCAACATCAATACTTATTAAGGTAAAACCAATAGGAAATGTAACATCATAAAGCGCAGCCTCCGAATTATACATTTTTTCAATATTTTTCCATGTTTGTCTTAAGACAAAATCAGCTCTATTACTGTATTTATTTTTTAAATAATCCAAGTTGGAAAAAGTTTTGAGATGCAAATATAGTATGCCCGCATAGTATATTTAAATTATATTTAAATTATTTTTTTATAATCCTATGATTTTCAGTACCCTCTAAGGAAAATAACTTTATTATATAAACCCCTGATTTTAAATTTTCTATTGAAAAATTCTCAATATTATTTTGATTAAAGGACATAATCTCTTTACCTAAAACGTCAAAAACTTTAATTTCTTTAATTTCTTCTTCTGACGATATATATATCATATTATCAGCCGGTATCGGATAAATTTTAGCTTTATTTAGGGTATTTTCAGAACTACTTAAGCTGGAAGAAAGTGCTTTAATTTTAAAATCATCATAATAAAAACCATCTCTTCTTAATCCTCCATCGGATTTAAGTTTGAATCTTATTGAAATTTCTTGATCAATATAATCTGTTAATAAAATACTTTCATTAACCCACTCACCTTGATTCCCGTCATATAGAGGTTCGTCCGATGCATCTTCTTGTGTTTCTACACCCTTTCTGGTATACTTGCCACACTGGGGTTCCCAGGAAGCCCCACCGTCGTTAGATATTTCAATTTGAACATAGTCATAACCTGATTCTATATTCCATTTTGCGTTAAAATTTATCTCAGCATATGAATAACCTGACAAGTTTATATCATTTAAAAGATTAATTGTTTCAAGTGCATTATTACTGTAATTTGAATAAGGTGAATCTGTGATACTGGTTTGTGGTGAATTATATTCCTCAAAAGTTTCTGACCAACTCGAATCTATGGTCCAATAATCAGAATAATTATCACTTTCATCTTCAAATAATAGAATAGGGGCACCAAATATTTTTTTTACGATAATTTCCTCGGAGAAAGAACCGTTATCTAAAATATACTTAAAAATTACATCCTCACCTGAATTAGTAGATTCAATTAATTCTATTTGAAATGACTCATTAATAATCTCACCGATATTTAATGAATTTATATTTATTTCTGGAGTCGTGGAAATAATATTTGAAGATATAGGTTCAATTTGAATGTTAAAACTACCATTATCTATAATCCCTAATCTTTGTAATTCAAAGTTTGCACTAAATGTATTTGAAGATATAAAGTTTTCAGTAAAATCTTTTAATGAAGCATAGTTTCCTATCATCTTTGCTGCGGTAAGATTTAAATGTAACATTCCTTTACAAATATCTTCAATTGTTGATGCTTGTGGCCAAAATGAACTACCGATTTCAGGCGTCATCGCAAATATTTTTTCTCGCACTTGATTATTCTCGGTATTTAACATGCCATACATAAAGTCATCACTATCCCCGGCAGCTGGATATAAATCAGCGCTAATTATATTATCATAATTATTCTCACTGACAAGTGCTGAAGAAATAAATTGGAAAATATCATCATCGTCTGTTGTCTGATTATAATCATATCCATATGGATAAAGTAGCAAGTTTCCATAAGTGTGATTATTTAACGCAATCTTAAAATTATTTGACTCAACAAAATATCTAATGGCTCTATTTTCAGATTCAGAAAATGGGCCATCCCCAGCATAGGTGCTTCCATAAGGATTACTAGAAGTCCCAGATGTATTCCATACTTCATTGCCATTTTCATCTATGTATGAATAATTTCTGTTATTGTCTACACCATGGGAGTCTCTTGTGTTTTTTCTCCACATTCCTCCACCATTAGGTTCTATTGTTTCATTAAAAATATAACCGTCTGGATTTACACACGGAACAAAAAATAATTCTGAATTATCAATAATTTGCTTGATACTGTCATTCGAATCGTAATTTTCTAACAAATACCACATGAAATAAATTAATTGTTGTAATGATGCGGGCTCTCTTGCGTGATGAAGAGCAGTATATAATATTTGAGGTTCCCCTTCAGAGATATTATGATTGTCAGAAATTTTCACCCACTGTAAGTATCTGCCTTCATAGGTTTCATGAATGTGTGGGGAAGAAGAAAAGGTTTCGTCTTTAATGTCACTTCTAGCCGATATAATTTCAGGATATAGACTGTGCATATCATCTAATTCGTTAAGCATCTCATTGTAAGTGTAAAACCCACCAAAATCATCGGATGGTTTAAAATCATAATTTTCAGGTGTTTCTAATATATTTTCATTTTCTTCACAAAAAATATTTTTAGCTGATTTATTACTTAATTTATTTCTTTGTTTGTAGAAATGAGTCACATCGTTAATTAAAATCTCATAATCAAAATTTAGAGACAACATTTTTTCAATTTCTGATTCTGAAAAATCAGAAATAAAAAAGTGATTTTTCTTGTGAAGACCATGGTCGATACAAACACCTTGCTTAGCAAGTTTTACTAAATCGGCAGGAGAGGTGTAATTAATCTTAACCTTATGAAACTTTTCATTTTTTTGTGAAAAACATAAAAAAGGAAAGAATGCACAGAAAATTAATAATCGTATATGATTCATTTATTCATTTTAAATATAATTAGGCAAATACTATTCCGAAATACACTTATTACTTAAGATCCAATTTTTGGCATTTGTAAATGCTTCTATCCAAGGGCTTACCTTTTCTGTTCTTTTGTCAGGGTAATAGGCCCAGTTCCATTTAAAAATAGATCTTTCAATATGGGGCATGGTAACAAGATGTCTTCCGTCAGTACTACACATCATTGCTGTATTATAATCTGATCCATTTGGGTTTGACGGATATTCATTGTAAGAATAGTTTGCGATTATATTATATTTATTTTCAGAGTAAGGTAAATTAAATTTTCCCTCACCATGGCTTACCCAAACTCCAAGATTTAGGTTCTCTAATGAACCTAACATTATCGAGTTATTTTTTTTAATATTTACAGAAGTAAAGATGCTTTCATGCTTTTTTGAATCGTTGTATGTCATTTTACCATGATTTTCATGATCAGGGTAAATTAAATCCAATTCCATAAATAATTGACATCCGTTGCAAATCCCAATTGACAATGTGTCTTCTCTATTAAAAAAATTCACTAATGCTTTTTTTGCTTTTTCATTGTATTTAAATGAACCAGCCCATCCCTTTGCAGACCCAAGAACATCTGAATTTGAAAATCCGCCAACAGCACCTAAAAATTTAATATCTTCTAAATTTTCACGACCTGAAATAAGATCTGTCATGTGAATATCTTTGACAAGAAAGCCAGCCATGTGAAGGGCATTTGCCAACTCTCGTTCACTATTACTTCCTTTTTCCCTCAAAACTGCTGCTATCGGTTTGGATGAATTTAAACCAATCTTTATTTCACCTTTAAATTCTTTTGGAAATTTAAATTTAAGGGGTTGTTTCTTATAATTTTTGAATCTTTCGTTTGCTAAATTATTAGCAGTTTGTTTTGCGTCAAGTTGAGTAGAGGTGTTAAACCAAATGTCTCTGAGTTTAGGTATTTCAAAGACAAATTCATCAGAATCATTTTTTATCATCATTGAATCACCTGAAATTACTTCACCAATTTTATAATACTCAACTGAAAATTGGGTAAATATTTTTTCGATTTCCTCAGACTTGCTTTGAACTATGAGACCACAATTTTCAGAAAACAACAATTTTACTGAATCCTTCTCATTTAATGCAGATAAATCAATATTCGCAGAAATATTAATGCTAGGAAAGCACATCTCTAATAAGCTTGTAATCAAACCACCTGATCCTATATCATGACCTGCTATGATTAATTCATTTTTTATCAAATCCTGAACGACATTGAAAGTTTTTTTGAAGAATTCAGGATTTTGGATTGACGGAGTTTCAAGTCCTACATTACCCATTATTTGAGAAAATGAGGAACCGCCTAGCTTAAATTTGTCATTTGATAAATTAATGTAATAAATGGATCCATAATTTTTCTTAAAAACAGGCTCAACTACAAAATTGATATTTTCACAATGGCCTGTTGCAGAAATAATAACCGTTCCAGGTGACTTTACCTCTTGATCCTTATATTTTTGATTCATTGAAAGGGAATCTTTTCCTGTAGGAATATTTATACCTAAATCAATTGCAAATTCAGAAACGGCTTCAACAGCTTTAAAAAGTCTTGCATCTTCACCCTTATTCTTACATGGCCACATCCAATTTGCTGAGAGAGATATTCCTCTAATATTATCTTTTATTGGAGCCCAAATTATATTTGTTAATGCTTCTGCAATACTGTTTCTACTTCCAGCAACAGGGTCAATAAGTCCAGAAATAGGAGAGTGGCCAATTGAAGTGGCTATTCCGTTGTCGGTTTCAAAATCCAATGCCATAACTCCACAATTATTAAGAGGCAACTGTAATTGACCAACACATTGTTGCTTAGCAACTTTACCTCCTACACAGCGATCTACTTTGTTTGTTAACCAATCTTTACAACCAACTGCCTCTAGACTAAGTAAATCCTCTAAGTAATTATGTAGATATCTAGAGTCGTAAGAAATTTTATTATATAATTTTGATATCGAATTATCAGTAAGTATTGTTTTTGGTGAGCTTCCAAAAAAGTGCTTTAAATTCAGGTCAACACAGCTTTCATTAGATTTTTCAGAGTAAATTTTAAAATTATTGTCATCGCTAACTTTGCCTACAACATAAACAGGTGCTTTTTCTCTTTCACAAATTCTAATAAATTCATCTATATTTTCCTTTTTAATGATCAGTCCCATTCTCTCTTGAGATTCATTTCCAATGATTTCCTTATTTGACAAAGTTGGATCGCCGATGGGTAAGTTGTCTAATTCAATAAACCCTCCAGTTTCCTCGACTAATTCGGTCAAACAGTTTAAATGTCCTCCAGCCCCATGGTCATGAATCGAAACAATACAATTATTTTTATTTTCAATTGTACCTCTTATCGCATTAGCAACTCTTTTTTGCATTTCAGGATTTGATCTTTGGATCGCATTTAACTCAATTCCTGATGAGAACTCACCGGTATCAGCTGATGAAACAGCTGCTCCACCCATACCAATTCTGTAATTATCACCACCCATTATTACAATTAGATCGTCTTTTGACGGTTTTTCCTTAATTGCATGTTTTTTATTTGCATAACCAATACCACCAGCTAACATAATTACCTTATCATATGACTGAATTTCATTTTTGTCATTGTTTTCAAATGTTAATATTGATCCTGCAATAAGCGGCTGCCCAAATTTATTACCAAAATCAGAAGCACCGTTTGATGCTTTGATCAATATATCAATAGGGTTTTGATAAAGCCATTCTCTACTTTCAATTTTATTTTCCCACTCCTTTGAATTTATTCTAGCATATGGAGTCATATATACAGCTGTTCCAGCTAATGGTATAGATCCTTTCCCACCGGCTAATCTATCTCTGATTTCACCACCTGATCCTGTAGCAGCACCATTAAAAGGTTCAACAGTTGTAGGAAAATTATGTGTTTCAGCTTTTAAAGAAATTACCGTTTCAATCTCTGTAGTTTTATAAAATTCTGATTTATCAGCGCTTTTTGGTGAAAATTGTTGGATTTTAGGACCTTTGATGAATGCTACATTGTCTTTATATGCTGAAACTAAATTTTCAGGATTAGTTTTAGAAGTTTTTTTAATTAGTGAAAAAAGAGACATTTCCTTTTCAAGTCCATCAATAATAAATTTCCCATTGAAAATTTTATGCCTACAGTGTTCTGAATTGACTTGTGAGAAGCCAAAAATTTCAGAATCTGTTAATTTCCTACCGATTTCTTTTGAAACATTATTTAAATAATCTATTTCTTCAAGGTTTAATGACAAGCCCTCTTTGGCGTTGTAATTATCAATATTTTCAATATAATTTATTTCTTCTGGGACAATATTAATTTCAAATAAATCTTGACTTAGAGTTTTAAATCTTTGGTTCAACATTGGATCAAAGTTAGAAATGCTGTCTTCTAGCATGTATTTTTCAATTCTATTGATTGATTCAAGACCCATATTTTGTGTAATCTCAACAGCATTTGTACTCCAAGGCGAAACCATAGCAGCTCTAGGCCCTATGTAATTGTTTTTTATCTTCTCTTCTGTAATAAGTTTAGCGTTTCCAAACAGCCATTCTAGTTTACTAATTCCTTCGATAGGAATTTTTTTTTCTGATTGGACAGCATAAATTGTTTTATGATTAGTTTGAAAAAAAGATATCATTATGATATATAAATATGAATGCTAAATTTAACGGAAAATAATGTATTTAATAAGTGAATAAATTGTTTAAAATAAATAGTTATTCACCTCTTTTAAACACAAGTTTAAATGGATTGCATTTTAACCAAATTACTGTAAACACCGTCTTTTTTCATTAATTCTTTGTGTTTTCCAGATTCGATAATTTGTCCTTTATCAAGTACAATGATTTTTTCTGAGTTTTGGATGGTTGATAACCTATGTGCTATAACAATAGATGTTTTATCTTTCATTAGATTGTCTAAAGCAGTTTGTACAAGTTTTTCACTTTCGCTGTCTAGCGCTGAAGTAGCTTCATCAAGAACCAAAATTGGAGGATTTTTTAAGACAGCTCTAGCAATACTTAATCTTTGTTTTTGACCTCCTGAGAGCTTATTCCCAGAATCTCCAATATTTGTATCAATTTTTTTTGGCAATTTTTTGACAAATTCCCATGCATTTGCAACTTTTAAACAATTTATGATTTCATCGTTTGTTGCATCCTCTTTCGCAATCAACAAATTATTTTTTATAGTATCATTGAAAAGTATTGAATCTTGTGTGACTAAACCAATCATTTTTCTCAAAGATTCTTTTTTTAGATTTTTTATATCTGTATTGTCAAAACATATTTCCCCTTTCTGTGTATCATAAAATCTACATATAAGGTTAGCCAATGTTGATTTTCCACTTCCAGATTGTCCAACCAGTGCTACACTACTTCCTTTGGGTATTGTCAGGTTTAAATTGTTAATTACAACATCATTTTCATATGAAAATGACATATTTTTAATCTCAATATTGTGATCAAATGAATTAATTTCAATAGCATTTTTATTTTCTGATATGATTGTGTCGTTATCTATAACATCAAATATTCTTTCTGCTGCTGCAGTTGCTTTTTTTACTTTATAGGTAGCTCTACTTAACGATTTTGCTGGAGTTAGAATATTGTAGGCTAATCCAAGATAAACAATAAATGCACTAGCATCTAGTGAGTTTTCTTTTAAAACCATCATTCCTCCAACCCACAGTACTCCAGCAATAGCAGTGATTCCTAAAAATTCACTCAAGGGGCTGGCTAGGTTCTTTCTGTTTAAAACGCTATTAGAAAATTTATAAAAACGAATCGTTGAGTTCGTAAACTTTTTTTGAAACTTTTCTTCAGCGTTGAATATTTTTAAAATCTTCATTCCAGATAAAGTTTCATCAACAAGAGATATAAATTGGCCTTGTTCTTTTTGAACCTTTAATGATTTTCTTCTTAGTGATTTACCCACTAGTGAAATAACAAATCCACAAATAGGGATAAAAACAATTACAAATATGCTAAGTTTTGGACTTATAAGAAACATTGATAATAAGGTGAATAAAACCATCAATGGATCTTTTACAATCAATTCAAAAATTGATAAAAAAGAGTGATCTAACTCTTGCACGTCTGATGATATTCTGGCCACTATATCACCTCTTTTTTTCTCTGAATAATATGAAAATGATAA
>Ga0115012_10002373_pt1 | contig 10994 bp, 15 predicted proteins | sample TroAtlMetagenome_FD_88706 | JGI IMG/M metagenome (GOLD analysis project Ga0115012, IMG submission 88706) | Marine eukaryotic phytoplankton communities from Atlantic Ocean - Tropical Atlantic ANT10 Metagenome | ecosystem: Environmental > Aquatic > Marine > Oceanic | place: Tropical Atlantic...
ATTCTCCTTGTTAGGGTTATTTAAAAGTACCTCCAAACTCTATCCAGAATTGTTCACTGAGCTTGTCAAGTACATCCATAACGATGTCCATAGTTCTAAAGTGTTCTTCAAGTAACTTCTGAACATTTTCATCGTTATCACTGTAAGAAGCATCACACTTAACTTCATCCACAATCTTCCTTGTGGTATCGTATAGATACTTCCTCTTAGCTTCAGAACATAAATCCTGAGCATCTTTAACTTTCATATATTATCCTTGTTAGGGTTATCTAGGTTAAGCTCATACTGGATGCTATCATCTTGGGATAGATCATCTGGTATTAGCATTTGCTTGTAGAACCATAACTTGTTCATTGAACCAGTCTTGGCTATCAGAGTTAAATCTAACTCAGGTTTGTACTTTTGTAGCATAATATTACCTTGATTTAGGTTAGAGAGAATGATCCCTGAGATACACGATGTAGCAAGGGATCGTAAGGAACAGTAATGTGCTACTTTACGTCACTGTTCAGTAGACATAAAAAAAACCCCTACTACCGAAGTAATAGGGGTCTGGTCTTAGGCTACCGCTTTAGCAGCCATGATACCTGCAAGGTTCTTAGCAATGTAATCACCTTTGCAAGCCTTGTATGCTTCACGAGACTCTGCCTTCATCAGGTCAGTCCACGTTGCTCTGGTAGGATGACCCGGAATGTTGATACGCTTCGTCTTAGCTTTGCTAGGCTTAGCTTTGCTAGGCTTCTTTGCCGAAGTCACCGCTTCGTTTGGCAGAAACTGGCTAACCGGGGGTTGGCCTTGTTCCAGCCTTGTGAGACGGCCTTCAATGCTTGAAAGCTTCGCATCAGTTTGGTCTAGCTTTGCTAGGACTTGGTGTAACATTTGTTCGGTTTGCATAATATTCTCCGTGTGAGGAGTTACCACACACACAATGTGTGTATGTGTCTGATCCCAAAGGTGAATTCCTGTGGGACTTCCATTGTAGCAAAATAATTTTTTACAATGCGGATTACATGACGAAGGGATTTGTAAAAAATGAGTAAAATTCATCCCCAATAAAAAAGGATTGCACAATACACACACACAAGGGAAGAAGCCCCCCCAGGGGTAACCCCACCCCCCACACAATATATATATAGGAGTCCCTCTCTCTTCTATCTCCTCTCCAATTTTTGACCCCCCTCTTTTTTTTACCCCCCACCCTTTATTTTAGATCTCGTGAAAAAAATACTTGACACCCAATTTTTGATTGATTTATAATATAGGTAACCAAATAGTAAATTGTTCTTTACACATAACATATTAAGGAGATGGTTATGAGTGAAAAGTTTGTTTTCGGTTGCCTTGCAGTTTTTATCTGTTCGATGTTAATCATTATCAATAGTGGTGAGCCTTCTAGGAGTCCAGGGCTTACATATGATGAGAAGATGGCAAGGTGGCAGAAAGGCTTAACTAAGCAAGTTAGGTTGATGGACGAGCGTGAAAAAGAAAAAAGTTATTTTAATCCTAGTATGGATTATAAGTCAGAGCCATTGGAGGATGACTTGAAGGGGAACCTTCCTATAAAGGAGTTAATCCAAGGATTTAGGGGGTTGCTATAGTATTCTTTCCAGATCAGTACAGGATGTTTGATCAGAAAGCAAAAGACGCAGTAAGGGGTTGGTTAGAAGACAAGGGGCTGACACTTGAACCTGACGTTGAAGATTACAAGGCCGACATAAAGGCTACTGTTAAGGAGCATCATGAGGTAGAGGTTAAGCCTGGATGGTCTGGAGAGTGGCCTAATTGGTCTACAGTCCATATTCCTTTAAGGAAGAGGTCGTTGCTGGGGCTGTCTGACAGGTTATTATTCTGGGTATTGAATAGTGACTGTAGTCGGGCAGTCTTGGTGAATGGCAGTAACCTTAAAGATGAATATATAAAGAACATACCAAACAGTCGGAATCCTTCTGGCGAAGATTTTTTTGATATCCCTATTAAATTTTGTGAAAAGATAACCCTGAGGAGTAATGGCTAAAGGAATAGGCAGCAGGGTTAAGGTTAAGAAGCAGGGCAATAAGAACAGTACTAAGGTTAGTACAGGATCTAGGGCTGAGCAGGCACACCATAGGGCAGTTATGAAGGCTGCTATTAAGGTGGACTATGAGTCAGGCTTACTGACTAGGGGGCAGATAGTAGAGAAGTATGGTATCTGGAGAAGTACTCTTCAGAAGTATGTAGGTGAAGGTGATTGGGAGTACGCTTCAAAGAGAGAGGCTGCTCTGGCTAACGTACATACAAAGATGATTAAGAAGTATGCGGATCATCGTGCAACTATATCTGACCAGCATCTGGATGAGTTGAATAGGCTGAAGGAGATGGTTCTATTATCTAATGATAAAGGTGAGGTAGATTTGCTTACAGCTAAAGCTAAAACTGTTATGGATATTATTAAGAGTGAGAGGATTGCACTTGCGATGCCTAATGAGTATAAGTATATAGAACAGAAGAATGAGAATGTATTTAGGGTTGAGGATGCATTGAAGGAACTCGACCACCAAATGAATCCTCAGATTGAGGATGTAATTGAAGGCGAATTTACAAAGGAGGAAGATGGCGAAAAAGAAAAAGTCAGCGAGAGAAATTAAAGCTGAGCAGAAACAGATCATGGATTCACGGGCTTTGTTAGCTTTAATGTTAGCGTCTGCCGCAACTGCATGGAAGACAGGCGTTCCTTATTCAGACTTATTAGCTAATGCAGAAAGGGAGAACTTAAAGGCTGACAGTTACTTTTTGGATTTAGCAGATAATGTAGGTACAATGTTTACTATGGTGGAGGCCGAAGATAAATGAGCAAGAAGGGTTGTTTTGTATGTAAGAAAGAGCTGCCATTAGGAAGGACACGTTTCTGTTCTGAGAGCTGTTCTTACCATCATAAGCTAGAGCGTGCTGCTATTAAGCGTGGTAATATAAAACTTGACCCTATTGATTGCGATACCTGTGGTAAAAGGTTTGAGCCACGTACTAGTAGGCAGAAGTATTGCGATATACATTGCTGGCATGTTGAATATAATAAGAGAAGAGTAGCGAAACGTGCCCTGATTGCAAAACAACCTAAGGTTAAACCAGCAGCAAGGTTTCATCCTAGTTGGAAATCTCCTACGTTTGGTGAGAGAACTGTTACTACAGCCGAGTTTGTTAATTGCGATACACCTGAGAGGCGTGAGCTTAAGGTAGCAGTAGAAAAATTTCTTGAAAAAGGAGGTACTATAACTAGATATGGTGACCAGATACCTACTGTAGACATACAAACAGATCTAACTTGGCAGCTACCTGAGTCAGAAGAGAAGAAAATTCAGGCGGAGCTGCAGAGAATATGGGGGGTTGAGGATGTACTTGGGAATTGATCCAGGCTTTTCAGGAGCACTGGCAGTGTTAGATAACAACTTACAGGTCATTCATTACCAAGACATGCCAATCATTGAAGTTGCTAAGAAACGAGAATTACATGAGCCAGAACTTTATAACATTTTCTCTCGTTACTCGCCTAAGTATGAGAATTTATTAGTTGGTATAGAAAAATCACAGACGATGCCGAACCAGGGGATCGTGTCAAGTGGTCGTTATATGGCTAGTTATGGCTTTCTGAGAGGTCTGTGCGTGGGCATGGGCTTGCCATACTACTTGATACGCCCCCCATCTTGGAAGAAGTTGATGCTTGGGGATATGCCAAAGGAGAAAGGATCTTCTATACAGAAGGTCAACCAGATATATCCTGAAATAAAATTAACTAGGAAAAAGGATCATGGCATAGCAGATGCTATCTTGATTGCACGTTATCTTAGTAAGATTCAGTGATAAAAACCTGCGAATTTTGTAAAGAGGATTACACTCCTAATATTCATGGACAAGCGGTACAGAAGTATTGTTGTAGAAATTGTAAGGAGAAAGCTGCATTCCATAGGAATAAACTTGCAGGCAAGAAGAGGAAGAGGAAGGGTGGTTACAATAGGACAACATATATAAGATGCTGGATAAAAGCACAGGAACAGGATCGTGGGACTGCTCCTTGTTTCTATTGTGGAATAAGATTACAAGCTAAAGGTGATTGGGTTCTCGATCATATGGAACCTCTATCCAGTTTAGATACTGTAGAAGAGCAGCTATCAGAAGATAATCTTGTGGTATGTTGTAAGGATTGTAATGTTAAAAAAGGTAAGATCCCTTTCAATGAGTTTATGCAGATGATTAGATAATGGAAAAACAGTTTAACCATTTAGATAAATTATGGTCAACTTTAGCTTCACACAGTAAAGAAACTATAATAGAGGCAGTTCTACTAGATGAACGTGACATTGCAGTGGCAGGGGCAGACCACTCGATGGTCAGGTCAATAGACTACAGGTTAAAGGATCTGGTACATAAACCACGACCAAAAGGTATAAACATGAATGATGCAAAGGCAATTGCTCCAGATAAATAAATGTTAGCTCCTAAGAAATCCAACAAAGAAGCAATGCAGGAGTTGATGGATAGGTTGCAGGATCACGACACCTATTTTAATTACTGCCTTAAGATACAGGAGTTGGGTACTAAGAAACTAATCCCCTTCCAAATGAACAGTGTGCAGAAGATTCTGCATGAAGTAGCTCAGCAGCAGCTTAAAGATATAGGTCATGTCAGGATAATAGTTCTAAAGGCTAGACGTTTTGGTATCTCTACATATGTACAGGCCAGGATGTTTAAGCGAGCAGCTACTATGTTTAACCAGCTAGTGCATATCTGTACACATTCTAAGAATACAACCTCAGAGATGTTCCAGATGACAAAAGTTATGGAACAGAACTATCCAGATTTCATTAAACCTCTATCACACTATTCAGGTAAACAGGAACTGACATGGGGTTCTGTTGATGGTAAGGGACTGAACTCACGTTATGGAATGAGTACAGTGGAAGGTTCAGAGGTTGTAGGTGCTGGTATTGATATGCTTCACTGTTCAGAGGTAGCACGTTGGGGTAGTAGGGCAAAGGAGTATGCAACTGGCTTAATGAACTGTGTGATGCAGGGTTATGGCACAGAGATATGGCTGGAGAGTACAGCTAAGGGAGTTGGAAATTATTTTGAAAGAGAATGGTGGCGAGCAGAGAAGGATGACTCTGGACTAAAACCTGTGTTCTTCCCTTGGTTTGTTTTCGATGAATACAAGACTGAGTTGACAGAAGATGAAAAGAAGGATGATAGTTTTATAAAATCTCTTGGAACTAACCCAGCTTTCGGTGGAGAGGAAGAGAAAGCATTGTTAGGTGTTGAGACATCATATAAGACAACAGATGGTGAGTTGCTCTTCAAGATTACTCCTGAACACTTAAAGTGGCGGAGGAATAAGATAATATCTCCAGAGTGTCAGGGAGACTTAAATGTATTCCATCAGGAATATCCTACAACTGCAAGGGAAGCTTTCGTTGCTTCAGGCAGGAGTGCCTTTGATTCTGTAAATTTAACCCAGATGTGGTTCGATGCAGATGAACGTGAACGTGACAGCCCACCTAAAAGATTTGAAGTTCCAGTAAATGGATTCGCATATAAGGATGGCAGGGAACAGATGCGATACTTTATGAAAAAAGATCCTGGCGGAGAGCTTGCTGTATTTAATCCACCACAGTTGGGCAGGGAATATAGGATAGGAGTTGATGTTTCAGAAGGAATACTTAGCCAAACCGGAGACTCCGATTACTCTGTTATAACAGTCTTAGATGCTGAAACCTTTGAGGAATGTGCTACTTGGTCAACTAGGATAGATCCTGATCTTTTAGCTTGGGTAATTACAACTATTGCGACATGGTACAATATGGCACTAGTAGCAGTTGAAAATAATAATCATGGATTATTAACCCTAAAGTTCCTATCTTCTATCCATTCATACGAAAATCTGTACATAGAGAAAGCCCTTGATGAACGTGGCAATAGGCAGAAGAAGCGTCTGGGTTTTAATACTAATATAAAAACTAGGAAGTTAATACTTGACTTGCTTAGGAGATTGATCAGGGAGAAGCAGATAGAAATATTTTCAAAAGAAACTGTAGACGAACTACAAACATTTGTTATTAATAAAGATGGTAAAGAAGCGGCTCAACATGGATGCCACGATGACAGGGTAATGTCCCTTGCAATTGCAGCCTACATGTGTTACATGTATCCATTCGACCCCACTCCATCTATGCCAATGCCGAGAACTCAGCGTACAGAGTTCTATGTAAAGAGTTAGTGTAAAGAATTCTTTTTCTTGACGAGCCATTTGATTGCTTGTATCTTATATCATATTTGAATATTTGAATATTTAAGCATCTCAGATCTCTCTGTAACGAAAGAAACCTGATACTCAGGTACTCTAGCACCCCCTTATTTTGACGATTTTTATGAATTACGGACTTAAGAAGCCTGTCAAAAAGAAACGCAAAACAAAAAAGAAGAAGTCTTAATGGCGGAAATCAAAGCTGAAAGCAACCATTACATCACTGAAGATAGTGAGGAAGTAAAGGGGCTTTTACCAGATTCTCTTGGACTTATAGTACAGGAGTTATACCAGAAAGGTGCTGGTGATACAGATCGTAAAACCCGTGAGGAGATTTGGGAATCGGGCTGGCACGCTATGAGAGGTGAGTTCCCTGATACTACATCTAAGGCAGTTGATGTAGCTAAAGAGAGGGGAATATATGTCAACCTAACTAAAAGAAAAGTGCATGAGGCTAGGACTAAGCTGCTATCCTCAACCCTCCAGCAAGGCAAGATCCCATTTAAAATTACTCCGTCACGTAGACCAAGATTTGTTTCTCCAGATCTTCTTGAAGCACCAGAGCCGTATGATGAAGCAACTAATAGGGCTAAGAATTGCGAACAGAGGATAAGAGATATACTTGATGAGACCTCTTATGAGGATACATTGAGTAAGGCCATTAACGAAATGACGTTATATGGCACAGGAGTAACTAAGTCGATAGTCTTGAAAAAGGTAGATTACCCCCTTTATCAGACAGCCAATCGTGACCCCATGCTCCAGATGATAGAGGAGCAGGCAGAGTCGGAAATGGTTCCTCATGTTGAATGGATATCAATATGGGATACATTCCCATCTCCAGGTGCGACAGGTAAGAGTGATCTTGATTGGGTTATCCAAAGAAGATTCTTGTCTGCTCAGGAATTACGGATGATGGCAATAAAATCAAATGGTGTCATTGATCCTTTATTAGTAGAGAGTTGTATTGAGACAGGAGAAGGTCAAACCTCTATGGATACTGGTGGGATATCACCACGAAGATTTAGTCAGGGGGTAGAACAGGTTAAGAACTTTACTATACTTGAATTATGGCATAAGGGTTTAGGCAGGGAAGACATTGAACCTTACATGGATCTTCCTCAGAAGAAAGATGGAGACCCAGTACATATGCCAGTAGTTATTACAGTGCTGGGGTCTAAGGTTCTGAGGGCAATGCCCAATCCTTTTGATGGTAGATTACCCTACGATTTTTGTTATTGGCAGGAACAGGAAGATAGTATCTGGGGTAGCGGTATATATGAAGCTATACGTGATGATCAGGATATGATGAATTTTGTCTACGGCATGATAGTCGAAGGCAAAACAATGGCAGCTCTCCCAATGGCTGCACTCAATCCTAATGCATTCGATGCAAATAGTGATGACTTCTATGAGATGTATCCGGGGAAAATCTGGAGACTTAAGGCAGGTGAGAGTGTTAATGATGCATTTAAGTCTGTAATTATACCAGATGTAACTAATGGTTTAGTTGATCTGCTTAAGATCATTGAGAGAAATACAGATCTAGCATCAGGACAAGTCCCTATTGGTATGGGAGCAGGTGCTCAGTATCAGACTAAGACTGCTACTGGTATGCAGATCCTGAACGAGAACTCTAATAAATTAACAAGCGGAGTTGTACGTTCACTTAATAATATGGTTACTTCCAATGTTCAGGCAATCTACCATTGGTTAATGGCGGATTCAGTTGATCTTGGAATTAAAGGAGACTTCCTTTGTCAGGCAAAGAGCTATGATACATTCATGGCAAAAGAAGTTACTATCCAGCAGGTATTGCAATTGATTCAGGTAGTGGGTCAAGTACCAGAGATGCGAGATAGATTTAATTTTGAGAAACTGGCAGTACCTTTAAAGGCAGGTTTAGGATTAGAAATTGATGGATTGATTAAGTCAGAGGAAGAAGCAGCTCAAGAAGCACAGCAAATGCAACAGCAAGCCGAACAACAACAGATGGTAGCTGCACAACTTGATGCTGAAACATATGAAAACAGGGCAAGAGTTGATGAGAAGAAGGCAGTCGCAGCAGATATCCGTAAAGGAATAATACAGGAGCGATTAGCAAAAATAAAAGAAGGTGGTGATGTACCAACTAATGAGTTGCCTGATCTTCTTCAGCAGACATCAATATTACTTATGGAATTAATGGAACAACAGAATGTTCAACTTCAACAAGAACAACAACAACTCCAGGCCGAAGCCGAACAACAGCAGGAGCTTGGACAGGGAGAAGCTGGAGTACCTCCTGACATTGGAGGACGATCCGAGATGGAACCAGCTATCTAAGATTTTATCGGCTAGACTTAGACGGAAAGAGGAAAGACTCTCAGAGAAGCCCCTCTATGACGTAAAGGACGTAGCCACCTTTAATAGTCTCATTGGAGAGATCAAAGAAATCAAGAATGTACTTGACCTTGATCACTTGATCCGTGAGGCACTAACCCATAACGATGAGTGACCTATGCTAGAAGCACCTCCTCAAGGAGAAATGCCTAACCAGCAAGAGCAAACTGATACAGGGGCAGACGAAGTAGCTGAACTAAAGAAGCAATTAGCTTCAGTTACTAAAAGCTATGATGACATTAGACCTCATGCTGATCGTGCATATACTGCACAGAAGGCAAAAGAGTCTGAGAATCAAGAGCTGAGAGCTAGACTGGCTGTACTAGAACGTGAAAACGAACTAAGTCTCCAGGCTAAAAAAGATGAAGATGAAGATGAACTGTCAGAAGATGATTTACGAGTCATGGAAGATTTCCCTGAAGTAATGAGAACTTCAGAAAGAATCGCAGACAGGCTTATGAAAAAGAAGCTGGCAGAGTTTAAGTCTCAACAACAAGAATCAGTAGATGACAAGATAAGCAGGTATGTTGAAGAAAAATATGATGCACCTTTAAGTGACTTGACTCGTAAGTTTGATTCGATGTCACAGCAATCATTTTTCGACAGACAACTTGGTTATGGTGTTTGGCCTTCGATTGAAGACGATCAGTCTTTTATTGAATGGGTTAATAAAGACTCAATGTGCCGAACTGCTATGACTCAAGGAGACAATGAAGCCAAAGCTCAGGTTATTAGAATGTACCTTGAGCAAAATGGAGGCGGTGGTGAAATGTATAAAGGACAAGATCCTCAGGATCTTAGACGTTATCAGGCATCACAGCTAATGGGCGGATCACAGTCTCTGTCTAATACAACTGATCCTACTCAAGGTTTAACAGGCGAAGCATTATTTGATGCGATAGAGTAGTTAAGCCGAGAGATCTTGTCTCTTTAATAAATTTTAATCTTATAATAGGACAAGACAATGGCTAATAACTGGGTTAGCGGAAGTAATACTCCCGCAGTCGCTCATAATAGAGGTGGTACTGGACAGGTAACTGTTGCAGGAACCATGAAATATGGCTCTCTGGATGAAACAGAAGCCATTAAGATACAGAAGAAATTTCTGTCAATCGCAAAACGTAACATGGTATTCGCACGTTTTGCACAGAAGGAAACCAAGGAACGTCAAGGTGGGCTAGAGGTTCGCTGGAAGCGTTTTGAAAAGTTTGGTCTTCCTCTCGTACCATTGGCTGAAGGTGTAAAGCCTCCTGCCGACAGCTTGCTGCAAACAATCATTAAGGTAAAGTTGCACCAATATGGTTCATACGTTGCCACAACTGATGTTCTCGTAGCAGCAGCTCAAGATCCAATCATTCAGCAAGTTACTGAACGCCAATCAATTCAGGCTGCAGAACTGATGGACTTCCTCACCTATTTACATGCACGTTCTGGTACTCAAGCTGCTTTTTCTGGTGGTACTACTAGAGCAACTGTTGCAAAAACAATCTGTAACACAATTGGTGTAAATGCTTCAAACCAAACTCCAGACACAACTTTACTTGATACTGCAGTACGTACACTGGAATATCAGGAAGCACGTAAGATTGCTAAACAGATGACTCCATCCCCTAAGTATGCTACTGAGCCAGTGCCAGAGTCATACGTAGCGGTTTGTCATACTGATCTTCGTAAGGATATCGAGCTATTGCCCGGATTCATTCCTTATCAGAAGTATAGTAACAACGGGCAACAGATGTTACCTGGGGAGATTGGAGCTGTAGGTGTAATTCGTTTCATTCTTACAACGCAAGCTGCACCTTTTGGAAAAGATCCAGCAGGAACAGCTTACAAAAACTTGAACATCTCACTTACACAGGGTTCAGCATATGTTGCTGGTCATACTGGACAATCGTTTGGTACGACTAGTGGTACTGTTGCTGATACTGGTGACTATGCAGAAGCTGGGGCAACCACTGAATTTGGTGCTGCTCATGGAGGTAATACCACATTGGTAAGAACTCCTGCTGATGCTAAGTTTCAGGTTTATCCTGTGATAATCTTCTCTGCAGAAGCTTTAGGGTGTGTAACACTCTCTGGTTTTGATGCAGTAGTACCTAAGGTTGTGATGCCACAACCTGCAGTAACTGATCCATTGGGTCAGTCTGGTTCAGTTGGCTGGAAAAGCTGGTATGCTTGCCAGATCCTGAACGAAGACTGGATCTACAGGATCGAGTGTGCGTGTTCTAAACTCGACTAATTAAAGAGTGTGAATGCCTAAAGGGTTTCAGGGGTGGGTTCCACCTGCCCCTGTTTCAGAGCAGTTATTTGAAAGTTCTATTATTGAGATTACATCTGATAG
>Ga0115012_10002377_pt1 | contig 10981 bp, 4 predicted proteins | sample TroAtlMetagenome_FD_88706 | JGI IMG/M metagenome (GOLD analysis project Ga0115012, IMG submission 88706) | Marine eukaryotic phytoplankton communities from Atlantic Ocean - Tropical Atlantic ANT10 Metagenome | ecosystem: Environmental > Aquatic > Marine > Oceanic | place: Tropical Atlantic Ocean...
AGGTGCTGTATCTGATTACACTGCCTCTTTATCAATAGCAAGAATGAAGTTCTTTACTGGTTTAACTGGTGAAGTAGCTTTTAAACTAAGCAGACTAGGTACAGCTGAATATACAGATGTAACTTCAGTACCTGATGCAAACTATTACTTAGCTAACGACGTACCACTAGACGACCAAAGTGTAGTGACTGTACCAATCCACGCTAAGAATGATTCGTTTACTCTTCGAGTATATAGCGATACACCCTTTCCTGTCTCACTGAACTCAATGATGTGGGAGGGATACTATTCACCCCGATTCTATAGACGAGCTTAATGTCAACACAAGAAGAAAGAGAAGTCGATCGACCAAAAGGTATTTATATAATTAAAGAAGCTGCAGGAGAAGATAAAGATGCTGAAGAGTATTTAAACATGTTGATGTATGTATTAAGACGATACGATGATCTTTACGACCAAGATACTTTTGTTAGTAGAGAAGAAGTATTGAAAGTTATTGAAACTTTGTTCTTAAAAATGCCTACCAATGCATTTTATATTAGACATCAAGATGTATTAATATCACAGCATCTATCCATGTGGAATGCTTGGATGGCTTCAAATAAATGGGAAGATGGAGATGATACTGAAAAGATATATTCTCATGTATGGAGATATACGGTTCATGAAATTTTTCCAGTTGTAGCCTTACTCACCCAAGGCTTTGAAAAAATGAAAAAAGTATCTAATGAGATACGTCAATTATTCAAAACTAATCTAGGAGAAGAATAGAATGGGATGGTCAGGTAATAGCGCAGCCAAGCAACAAAACAAACAGATAGAAGCTCAATATGATTATGACAAGAAAGTCTATAGCCATAATTGGGCTACACAAGCCGAGGTAGATGCATCATTAGCTGATGACGACGATACAAATGATCTGACGCTTGGTCAAGAATGGCAAGCGCATGAACATGCAAAAAAGGTCTTAGCTAATCAGAAACTAAATGATGCTGCAAACATTAAGTATCAGAATGAAACAGCTGATCAGAATCATGCTTACCAAGTAGCTGTTCAAGATTATCAATATCAAACTCAAATAAATGCTTTCAATAAGTCTCAAGAAACTTACGGTAAGCAACTTGCCTTTAACGAAAAGGAAGCTGATTTAGCTTTTAAAGCTGAGGATGCTGTACTAGAGGAGCAATTCTTATCAGCTGCTTTTGATAACCAATCACTGATACAGGGTTTATATGAGGCTACTGGACAAGCTGGTTGGGATAAAGCATTTACACAAATAGATCAAGCTAGTGTAGAGGGACAACTTGAATACCAACAAACAAAACAACTAACAGGACTAGAGCAATCTTTAAGAGCATCTCAATTCCAAACAGCTAACAAGCAATTAGACTTTGTAGATAAAGTAGGTCAAGCTGGTTTTAGTAAAGGAATGATATCCCAAGAGTTATTAGCTCAAGAGGGTCAAAGTAAGTTTGATAAGTTTGGTATTGGTCTAGATGTTCATAAAGCTAAGACTGGTGCTCAGCATGAGAATGAATTAATTAGAAGAGAGATGAGTAATCTTAAATCTAAGACTGCAGCTGAGGTTACAGAAAGAAGTGTTGCAGCTTTAAAAGCAGCTGGTGAAGCACAACTAGGACAAGCTGGTAGATCAAGAGGAAAGATTATACAAGAGGTTTATGCTCAGCTTGGTAGACAAAATCAATACACTGTTGAAAGTCTAATAAGAGGTGAGAAGGTAGCTGATGCTCGCATGAAGCAAAACATGTACAACGCTACTAACACTGAAGCTAAGGCTGTTGTTGCTAGTGACAAGATTGATCTTAAAACGATGGATAACATCGCTAGAACAGGTATGCGTGTTGATGAAGTAGATAGAGGATTAAAGATTAGTAAAGATAAGGTAGGTTTAGATCTGGATGCTATACGTCAGGAAGTTCTCAATAATATGCAGAACACCAACATAGAGATAGCAGAGATAGATAGAAATTTACAACAGTCTCAGCTAAAAGCTGGAGCTAAGATGAAGAAGATAGACTGGGATCTTGAGAACTACGGTTCTAGGTTTAAACAAAACCAAGGAAAGATTAAAGCTACTTTGGACAGTGCTGTTAAACAATCTATAGCTAATAAATCAGAGATAGCTCTTGCTAGATATGGAGCTGACTTAAAAGCTGAGGCAGGAAGGATGCTTCAACCTGAGAAAGCACCTGGAATACCAGGACCATTAGGTCTTCCAACAGCTACATATGTTGATCCAATGAATCCAACCAAACCACCAGAACCTATTAAGGGAGCTAAGGCTGAAACAGGTGGCTTGGCTAATATTGCTACTAGTGCAATGAGTGGTGTTTCTGCAGGGATGGCAGCAGCTGCAATACCTGGCATTGGACCTGCAGCAGCAGTTGCAATAGGTATAGGAACTGCACTATTCGGTTAACTTACACATATAACAATGTCAAACATTTCATTCCGAGGCTCAGCCCGTCGGAAGGGGTTTAACCCTATTCAAGTTCCGAATCAATCTCAAAAGATTCTCGCTGAGGGAGAACGTACCATACGTGGTATGAGAGATGTGCAACAGGCACAGATAAGGAACAGAGAAGAATTCTTAGACGTTACGAAAGAGAACCAAAGAAAGGTTCAATATCAAAATGAAAAGAATGAAGATCTAAGAAAACAATTTGCTAGAAGTTATTTAGATGCTGAACTACAACATTTAAAAACTAAGATTAAAGATGTCTCCCCAGGTGGTGGAGACTATATGAATTTTCAGAATAGGGAGAAGCTCAAAGAGTTAATCCCTAAAGCTATAGAGACGTTTGGTCAGGTACAAGAATTTCGGCTTCAACGTGCTACTGAGAAAGCTACGGCTCTAGGTAGTGCAAACGTATTCAGGTCTCAGAAAGAGATTCAGGCATTCCGATATGCAAACCAGAATATCGGATGGGCTCAAGAAGCCATGAATAAGGTTATTGATAGAGCGGAAGCTATAGACCCTAAACTTGCAGCCCATATAAGGGGTTTAGGTGGTATGGATCTGCTCGCCACATCAAACCTCTTCTTAGCAGAACAAGGTAAGAATGGTTTCAGTAACTGGATTAATAATGAGGGTGGTGCAGAATTAAAACATCCAGAGACGGGATATACACTTGCTGTTCTTAGATCTAAAGGTGATACAGAAGGTGCAAGATCTCAGGTAAATTATTTAGAAGGTGTATTTAAACAACAGTTTGGTCAGTATAAGTCTGATGGAACCATGCGACTTGAGGGTGCTTCTTTGCAAGCCATCGCTCATCACATGGATCCATATATGCAAAGAGCGAAAGAAGAAGTTTTAAAATATACACGCTCTAATGAACTTACAAGACTAGAACAAGAAAAACTAGATAAGATTAACACCACATTTAGATCTGCTGTTTTAGGTGAAGGTGGTCCTAAACAAGGTTTTAGTGCAGAGAATATAGTCAACTGGCATCAAATAGAATCCACTGATAATCCTCAAAAGAAGGTTGCTTTACTTGATTTTGCTGGCCATAGGCTAGTTAGTATGGCTAGGACTGGTGAGCTTGATGTAGGTGATATAGATCGGATGATGCAGAGTGAAGTTTGCATAAACGGCAAATGTGATGTGTTTATGAATCAACCACAATGGAAAGAGTGGTTGCATAAAGCATCTAAAGCCTCTGCAGATAGAGCAGCATTACAAACCAAACGAAATGATGAGCATGAAAAATCATTCTCTAATTTCTTGATGGAAGACACAGTTAATACTGCAAAACAATTAGGTAGACCATTAAACGCACAGGAGATAAGAGAACTTAAAGAAACAGTAGTTGGTAGGAAATATAACCCTGCTGATGCCAACTGGTCTTGGTTAAAGGATTATGAGAATGCAGAAGAGGCTGACATTAAAGCTGATGATGAACGTCTTAAAGGATTAGAGGAAAAAGGTCAGCTAGATCTTAGAACTCTTTATATGGATCCAACTATCCATCCATCACTGATTGAAAAGTATAAGGATAAAGCTAAGGATAGTTTTAAAAACTTACCTGAGAATACTAAAAAATACTATGTAAAAGGTATTGAACAAGCTATTGCTGCACAAGCTAATAAGTCTGGTACACCGAAGACACGTGATTTAAGAGGTGCTCAAACTGAGGCTATGACTGCTAGAGCAATCATGGACTACCACACAAGAGCACAACAGAAAGTAGCGACTGGTTCTTACCCAAGTACAGCTGATGCTTATGACGCTGCATTTGTAGAGTTAACTAAGGATATTAAAGATGGTGCTGGTTTATATCAATTAAATCTAAATGATGATGGTGTAACTATTGACTACAACAATCCAGGTTTTAAACACTTTGGACAAGTATCAATAGACGTTAAAGGTTTAGAGTATAAGGAACAAGCATTAAAAGATAGAAACTTTATTAATCTATCAGCAGATGGTGGAGGTGTAGCTAGAGCTGATGTACAGACGATAGTACCAGAATATAACTCTACTGGTAAGTATCCATCTATTGTTCATAAGATCAAGCGAGCATATCCAAACAAGACTGTTAACGAAGTAGCTAACAGCATACTTGAGGCTAACGGTTTAGACCCTATAGAACCACGTGGTCTTTCTAGAGTAGAGAGATATGTACATCCTTCAGTTAAGAAACTAATAACTAAGCATGCTTCAAACGCACGTATTAATCGTGCTACAGAGAAGACAACTAAGATGATGAACCCTGACGTTGACCCTAAAGAGGTTGAGTTAGAGATGTCTAAGACACCTAATGCTGTAGCTGCTGATCCAGAGGATAATGGTCATAATGCCGTTACCACACCTAATACAACAGGTACTACTACAGGTACAGAGATGTTTGGTAAACCTATTACTGAAATGACTACTGGTGAAGTATCAGAGTTACAAAATCAGGGTAGGTTAGCTGAGGTTGGTGCTTTTGGAATTGATGGTAAAACTCTTAAGTACTATATAGATAGTGGTCTGATTGCATATGATGATCCTTTCGATGATGTAACTCAAAGAACTATAGCTCTAGAAAATAACGCTGATTTAGCAGGTACATTCTTTGCTGATGCTGATTCATTAGAACCTATATATGGAATAGGTCAAAGGTGGTACACAGAGGAGTCAGAACTAATGACACCTATCTCTGGTTTAGGACCATTAGCAGTAGAAGCTTTAAGAATCCAAGCAGATGAAACCCTAGATAAAATAGGTGAGGGATTTGGGATAGCTGGTGAAGCTATTAAAGAAGAAGTATTAAATCCAGTAAAAGAAGGTTTTGAAATAGCTGGTGAAACGACTCAAGCAGCTGCTAAGAAATACGTCAAAGATCCTGTTGATGCAACCGTACAACAAGTAGGAGAAGGTTTTCAAACTGCAGCTGAGACAATACAAGATACTTCTAAAAGACTTGTATATGATCCAACTATTGCTGCTACTCAAGCAGTACAAACTCAATTTAAAAACCTATGGGAGTCACAAATAACTGAACGTGTTGAGAGATGGGAAGAGGCTCTAACACAATATATATCTATGAAACAACAATTAGCTGGTCAAGGTTGGGACGTTTATAAGTTCAGACCAGAGGTCGAATCCGTGCTAATGAATCACACAATTAACAATTATGCTGAGGCAGAATGAATCCTGAATATTTAGAACAACAGGAGATTGAAAAACAAAAGGAAAGAGATCAACAAAGGTTAGAACAAGAAAAGGTAGAAGCTCAGAAGATTGCAGACCTTGACGGTCGTGATCCAATAGAGAAAGACCCAAAGCAGTACGGTCTAGTAGATAACCTAAAAGAAGGTGGTAATGCTGTAGTCGGTGGTGTTGTAGATATCTATAACAGTGTCGGTTCTATCCCTAAGTTTTTCGATCCTAAGTTCTACAAACCTGCTGATCCAGAGAATCCCTATGAATATAAAGCACCTTGGCTAATTAAGAATAAACCAATAACTAATACCAGATGGGGAAGTTTTGTCCGTACTGGTATTGAGTTTGCAGGTGGAATGATTGGTACAGGTAAAGTACTCTGGGGTGTTAAAGGTCTCAAAGGATTAGCTACAGCTGCTAAGGCTACCCGTTGGGGTCGTGTTGGTTTAGCTGGTGCTCAAGGTGCAGGTTATGACATCATCAGTAATCAATCTCAAGAGTCAAACCTTGCAGCTCAGATTGTTGATATGTATCCAAACACTGCAGGTATCTTTGACCCATTAGCCACTAAAGAACACCAATCACCAGCAATGAAAGCTCTGTATAATACAGGTGAAGGCTTAATGCTTGGAGGTCTATTAGATATAGCTGTTGAGGCTGGCGGCTGGGGTATGAGATCTTGGTCAGATAAAGGTAAGAAAGCAGCTAAGAAACAATCAGGCGTTAAAGATCCTTTGATGGATGCTGTTGAAAAGAGTGGCGACATTAACTATGCAGCTAAACAACAGGTTGTATATGACGGTACAGTTGCTAAGTACACAGAAGAAAATCCTAATAAGCAATTTAAATCATTAGATAAAGCACAGCAGAAAGAGTTAATGACTCGCTTTGCTGAGGAGTCAAATATTGACTGGGGTGATTATCGTGACATGACCTTACGAGGTGTATCACAAGGTAAGAACCTAAAGGATTTATCAATTGAACAATTAGAATATGACTTAGCTACAGGAACTCCTAGAGAAAACCCTGCCTACTACAAAGGTGGTGACGTAACAGATAATGCTGCTCTCTCTACTAGTGACAACCCAGTAGAAGCTGTTAGGGATATGATGACTATCCGTAATAACCCTACTCAAAAGTATGGAGCACCACGTGGAACTCTGACTGAAGCCAACATACGGAGAATGAACTATGCAGCTCCAGGTTTTACAGTCAGTCAAATAGATGAATTAGCTGCAGCTTATAAAGCTGACCCTGCTTATGAAGCCTTAAAAGGTAAGGCAACATTTGATGACATGGTTGAGAATGCTAGACATATTGATGAGTTCTTAGAACAGTCAGGTCATGGTCATCTATATGAAGTACCAGAGGAAGACTTAGTTAGGTATGTACAAGACATCAGTAAAGGAAACGAATCAAAGATTGAAGGATTACCAATCCTAAACAAAGAACAGCTTGATGCTGCAGATGCAATGCTTGGTCAGCTCAGTTCTGAACAGCGAGATCTAGCAAAGGCTGGGCTAAGCGTTATGGATGGTATTGATATCACTGCTGATGGTGGCTTATTAGATATGATCATGGCTCGTAAAACAGCCATAGGAAAGCTAAGAAAGGAAACATCCGTAGCATCATCTTGGAACCTTAGAAGGTTCGGTGTTATGGAGAAAGATAAAGTCATGAAGATGGCTGCTGAGTCAGTACAGAATGAAAACGATACCTTTAAGCAATTACTTAAGAATGATGTAGACGATGATCTCCTAGAGACATTCATGCACTTCTCGGCTAACAGCGGAACCAATCAACAAACCATGAAAGACTTTGATGCTTTCTTTAAGAGGAAGTTAAAAGGTTATAAGGGAGCTGATGGTTATCAACGTAATGCCATATTGAATGAAGCTATGACAATGGGTGTTAACAGCATGTTGTCTGGACCTAAAACACCAGTACGAGCATTGATTGGTACAGGTTTAGGTACAGTTATGCGTCCTGTCGCTACTGTCTTAGGTTCATTAGGTAGAAATGATCGTGTAACTAAAGGTGCTTTCTCCTCTATGGGTGCGATGCTTGATGCTCGTAACGATGCATGGAAGAAAGCAGTAAAAGATTTCAACTCATACGCAACACACGAAGAGGGTTGGAGAGGTTTCACTCAAACCAAAAAGGATAATGAGTGGAATGCCATGATGAGTTACTTCGATCAGTTTGGTACGCAAGGTGAAAAGGCACAAGCTCACTTTGCCAATGCAATGAGAGAAATAAACAAATCACCATTCCTTAACTATGGTCCGAGAGTGATGAAGTCTATGGACGTATTCTTCTCTCAAATAATAGGTAGAGGTAGATTAAGGCAACTAGCTTATGATGATGTCTACGATGGATTAGCTGCTACTGGTAAAGTTGTATCCGATCAGGATATGGATGAGCTAGTTCGTAATGCAGAGAAGGCATTTGAAGGAAAAGTATTCTCAGCTGATGGTCAGATCACAGATGAGATGGCTAAGTTTGCAGGTGATGAAGCAAAGCTAACTCAAGAACTAAGTGGATTCGCTAAGGATCTAGATAAGGCATTCGATCAGATGCCATTCCTTAGACCATTCTTCCTATTCGCTAGGACAGGTGTTAACGCACTGAAGATGACATCTAAGTACACACCAATACTTAATAACTTTATTGGTGAACACGTAGATATCATGACTAAGCAGTGGGATAATCCTGATCTGCTTAAGTATGGAATTAAGACTGCTAATGATTTAGAGCTTGCTCAATCAGTTATGCGTGGACGTATGGCTACTGGCTATATGTTTACAAGTACAGCAGCTTGGATGGCATTGAATGGAAACGTTACTGGTAATGGTCCTCCTGATAGACAACTAAGAAACTCTTGGATTCAATCAGGTAAATGGCAGCCAAGATCATTCAAGATTGGTGATACCTATATCAGTTATGAAGCAATAGAACCTTTCAATATGTTCTTTAGTTTCATTGCAGATACAGTAGATGCTCAAAAGGTTATGGGTGATCAATGGACTTCAAATCAGTTTGGTAAGTTGTCTTATTTGATTAGTGCAAACATAACTAACAAGTCATTCTTAGCAGGTTTACTGCAAATGCAAGATCTACTTACCAGTCAAGGTGGTGATGCACAACGTGTATTAGCTAACTTTGCTAACAACCAAGTACCTCTATCTGGTTTAAGAAATGAGATAGGTAAGTTGGTATCCCCTGGTATGAGAGAGCTTGAGACTGGTTTCTGGCAAAGTATAGGTAATAGAAACTTATATGCAGATCTAATTACTAGAGATGGTTTTATGCCTTATAAGTATGACATCCTCAACGGTGAGAAGATACGTGCATGGGATCCTATGACTCGTTTAGTTAATGCAATCCTACCTTTCAACATCAATGTAGGTACTAATGAAACTAGAGAGCTACTTATGAGAAGTGGTGTCAATCTAGTTACTGCATTTAACACTGGACCTGATGGACAAAGGTTAGAAGGTCATCCTGATCTTAAATCTAAATACCAGTTCTATATGGGACAACAAGGTTTAGAAGGTGAATTAGCAGAGCTATTTAAGAATCCTGATATACGTCAATCCATTAATGATATGGAGAGAAACAGAGAACGTGGTTCTATCTACGACACTGACGGTACTCTTCATGGTCCTTTAATTGAAGCTAAGTTTAGAGCAGCTAAGCAAGCTGCATGGGCTCAGATGGATGCAGATCCTAACCTTGGTGAGAAGCTAAGACGACTAGAAAAGATTCATGATCTACAAATGCTAGGTGAGAAAGCAGGTCAAGCTGGTGATAGAAAGAGAGCAAGAAACATAGAGAAGCAAGTTAAGAAATTACAAGATATGCAATACAGATAATCCACCTTGAAACTTATACATAGCGTAAATGGCTACAACACAAACTACATACACAGGGAATGGTTCTACAACGAACTATTCATTTACATTTCCATATTTAGCACAGACAGACGTTAAGGTAAAACTTAACGGTGTAACTCAAGCCACAACTGCATATTCATTTGCCAACGCTACAACTATCTCGATGAATTCTGCTCCAGGTAATGGAGTAGCTATCATCATTTTCAGAGATACAAATAACAATACTAAGAAAGCTACATTCTATCCTGGGTCATCTATAAAGGCAGAAGATCTAAATAATGATTTTGACCAGATATTATATGTTGCTCAGGAAGTAGATAACAATGCGATGAGTACTCTTGGTGAGGATCCTATGCAGGGTAATCTACCAATGGGTAATAATAAATTAACTAACCTTGCTGCACCAACAGCTGGTACTGACGGAACTAATAAAACCTATGTTGATAGTACTATTGATAGTAAGATAGATACAGCAATGGCTAATGATGTACTAGCTGGTACTGATTTAGCTAAGACTGCATCTGGAGGACAAGTCACTATTAACCATAGTGTTAGTGGTGCTGATGTTGCTGTTAATAATAGTGATGGTAATGTTCTGCAAGACATTACTATTACAGCTCAAGGTCATGTGACATCAGTAGGTTCTAAGAACTTAAATGATGTTTACTACACAGAGACAGAACTAAATGCTGGTCAGCTAAACAACCTTTACTACACAGAGACTGAGCTAAATGCTGGTCAACTAGACAATAGATACTATACAGAGACTGAACTTAATGCAGGTCAGCTAGATAATAGATATTTTACTGAAACAGAAGCTGATGCTAGATACTACAGATTAGGAAGTGTAGAAGAAATCCAATCAGGTGAAACTTGGGTAGCAGCTGATAACAAAATAGCAACTACTCAAGCTATTGATGCACGTATAACTGATCTTGTAGACGATGTTGGTGGATTCGTACCAATTGCAAATGAAACATCTTTCCCTAACGCTAACCCTGACGTTAATAACGGCACTGGAACTCTTGTATCTATTAAAGCTCTCAGCAGCAACCTTACCTCCAATGGATCTGGAGTTGCGACAATTGCTAACGGCACTGTCGGTAACTCAACAGTTACCATTACTGGTTTAGCAGCTAGTACCACTTATGCTGCTACTTACGGTTTAATAGTAGAGACAACATCTACTTTAAATACTTATACATTCCATAGGCAGACACCTAAAGCTACAGAAGTCACTACAGTTGCTGGTAACATAACAAATATTAATGCTGTTGCTAATAATGCAAGCAATATAAACTCAGCTGTTTCTAATGCTTCTAACATTAATTCTGCTGTAAGTAATGCTTCAAATATTAACTCAGCAGTTAGTAACGCATCGAATATAAATACTGTTGCTGGTAATAATACT
>Ga0115012_10002379_pt1 | contig 10979 bp, 6 predicted proteins | sample TroAtlMetagenome_FD_88706 | JGI IMG/M metagenome (GOLD analysis project Ga0115012, IMG submission 88706) | Marine eukaryotic phytoplankton communities from Atlantic Ocean - Tropical Atlantic ANT10 Metagenome | ecosystem: Environmental > Aquatic > Marine > Oceanic | place: Tropical Atlantic Ocean...
TCATTGTTTGAAACTTTTGGTACAGCAGATGTTCCAGAAGACGGACAAAGATACTGTGCTATGCACCCTAAAGGTTTTGCAGATTTATTTGCAATTACTGAGTTCTCAAGTGCAGACTATGTAGGCGAAGCACAACTACCATATGCTGGTGGTATGACAGCTAAGAACTGGTTATCATTTATGTGGTTTAGTACTTCAGCAATTACTGCTGGTAAAAACTTATGTTATCACACTTCAGCAGTTGGTCTTGGTATCGGTGCTGATGTTTCAACAGAAGTTAACTATGTTCCAGAGAGAGTTTCTCATTTAACCACATCTATGATGTCTATGGGTGCTACTGTCATTGATGACAATGGTGTCTATGAACTCTTAGATAATAATACATAGGAGGATTAAATGGCTTATAATTCCGCTGGTTTATCATTGCAATCAATGAGTTCAGACAAGAGAGTATTCTCTTATACGACAACTGATGCTATTGGTACTGTTAATGACTCTGGTTACTTTAATGATGCTGTAAGTATGATTAGAGTCGGTGATGTTGTTCTAGTCCACGATAGCAATACACCTACACATAATTGGTGTGTTTGCGTATCAAATAATGGCACAGTAGTTGATATGTCAGATGGTACAGCTATTGTACAAACTGATGGCGACTAATTAGGAGTGGGGGGAGAAATCCCCCTAATCTAAATGGCAGTAACAAGTACAACAGCGACCACACCTATTGATGTATGTAATAGAGCTTTAGTTCTTATTGGAGCTTCACCTATGACATCATTTGAAGATGGTACTAATGAAGCACTTGTTGCTGTAAATTTATACGAAGATACAACACGCTCTGCTTTGGTAAATACAAGGTGGAGGTTTGCATCTAATCAATCAATACTTAATAGATTATCAGATGCACCAACTGGAAGATATGATTCAGCTTATGCTATACCTTCTAGTTCAATATATGTTCACACATTAACTGTGAATAAAAGTCCTATACAGTTTGACATCTATGGACGTACTGCATTTTGTGATGCAACAACGAATGATGAAGTTGTAGCAGACTTTAGTTTTAGGCAAACAGAAGTAAACTTTCCATCATATTTTACACAAGCATTAGTATATGAACTTGCTGGACAGTTTGCATTAGGCATAGCTCGTGATGAAGGCTTATCTAATATGATGTTTAATAATGCTAGATTCTATATGCAAAAAGCTAGAACAATGGATAGTCAGCAACAAACAACAAGGAAACTTAATACAAGTAGATTTATAATAGAACGAAGGTCGTAAGCTGATGAAGATTCGTATTCCTCAAAATAACTTTGAGAGAGGTGAAATCAGTCCAGCTATGACAATGCGTACTGATTTAAATACTTATGTTCAAGGTGCAGAAGAAGTACGAAACTTATTCCTTTTAGCAGAAGGTGGTGTCAAAAGAAGAACTGGCTCTGAGTATGTAGCTACGTTACAAGGCACACCAAACTTATCTAATAGACTAGAACAAAGATTAGAACCATTCTTATTTAGTGATGATGAAAGATATATAATGTGTTTTAGTAATGCACGAATAGATATATTTAGAATCAATGCAACAACTGGAGCTATCACTACTTTAACTGCTATTACTCAAGATACATCAAGTAATGCATTACCTTTTACACAAGCAAGACTTGAGCGTATGACTATAACACAAAACGCTGATGTTATGTTTGTTGCTCACCCAGACTTTATGATACGAAAGATAACAAGAACAAGTGCTACTGCATTTGAAGTATCAACCTTTGCATTTGATGAAACAGATAATAATGACGAGAAGTTTCAGCCTTACTTTGCTTTTGCTCCTAGTGGAATGACATTAACACCAAGTGCAACTTCTGGTTCTGGTATTACTCTTACTACATCTGGAAATTATTTTGATGTACAACACGTTAATACAATAATTAGGTATCAAGGAAATGAAATACTTGTTACTGGATTTACAAGTGCAACAGTTGCACAAGGTACTGTAAGAAAAACACTAACTGCTACAACAGCTTCTACTAATTTTGATGAAGCAAGTTATTCTGATTACAGGGGATACCCACAGGCTATTACATTTCACGAAGACAGATTATGGTTAGGTGGTACAATAAGTCAGCCAGATGCTATATGGTCTTCTAAAACTGGTGAATACTTTAACTTTGATGTTGGCTCTGCTGGAGATTCAGATAGTATTCAAATAACAATTAATGTTGGTGAGTTCAATAATATACGTCACCTAACTGCTAATCGTGATTTACAAATCTTTACTACAACTTCTGAATTATATATACCATCATTTGCTGATAAAGGATTAACTCCAACTAATGCACAGATAAGAAGACAAACACCTTATGGTGCTTCTTTTGTAAGACCATTACCATTTGACGGTGCAACTATATATGTAGAAAAAACTGGGAAGACAGTAAGAGAGTTTTTATTTAGTGATACAGAATCTGCGTATGTATCAACTCCTTTATCTTTAATATCATCTCACCTTATAAGCAATCCAACACAAACAGCATCTATTAAAGGTGCCTTTGATAGACCAGAACAATATGCTTTTATTATTAATGATGATGGTTCTATGGCTGTGTTTCATTCTATTCGTAATGAAGAAAAGGCTGGGTTTACTAAGTGGACAACAAATGGAAGATACCATTCAGTAGTTCCTATAGATGATAGAGTGTTTGTTGCTACAGTTAGAAACTTAGGTTCTGGTACAAACAGTTATGTATTAGAAGAGTTAAAGACAACATCTAAATTAGATTGTTCTAAATCATATACAGCTACATCAACTGATAATGGAATATTTACAACATCAACACCTTTTGCAAATGGTGCTTCGTTAGCTGTAGTCGAAGGTAATAACTTTATTGGAACATTTACAATGGGTAGTAATCAGATAAATGTTTCAGCAACAAAGTTAATTAATAATGCAGAGATTGGTTTTAGTTTTACAAGCAGTTTAAAAACTTTACCTATTGATGCAAGCGTAGCTGGTGGTCCACTTACTGGTGAACCAAGAGCAATAACAAGAGTAAACCTTGACTTAATATCTACTTTATCTGTATCAGTTAATGCAATACCACTAATAATCCAGGGGGTTACTGATACTGTTACAAGTAGTGAGATGGTTTTTAATTCGTTTACTGGAAAGAAGGAGTTTAGATTGTTAGGTTATAGTCGTGACCCAAGAGTAGAAATAACACAAACAGCACCATTAGACTTACAAATTAATGGTATGATAGTGGAGGTAGCGTTCTAATGTGTATGCCATCTGCTCCATTAATGATGATGTCAACTATGGCTGGCGTAGCTGGTTCGTTGGCAATGGGTCGTTCTGCTTCAAGGTCTTATGTTCAAGGTGCTATCCGTGATGTAAAGCAAATGCAAAAAGATAAAGAGTTAGCAGACTTGCAAGCTCAAACAGAAATTGCTCAAAGACTTAGTGAGTTTAGTGAAGCTACAGCTTCTAATGTTGTTTCTACAGCAATGATGGGAAGAAATATTACTGACCCATCTATGTTAGCTTTGTTTCAAAAGAACTATGATACTGTACAGCAAGATGTTTCTGCAATGAAACTGCAACACAGAATGAATCAAGAGAAAAGAGATTTAATGATGGAAACTACATTAACTTCTGCTGGTGAAAGAGCAACATATGCAAGACGTAGTTCAGCTCTCAATGCTCTTAATATAGGAACAACTGGTATAATAAAGTATAGAGATATAAAGTAATGGCTATAAAAGTAATGAAAAGAAGAGCCAATGTTCAACCAGTTGGCGTTGTTAAAACAGATACTTTTAATGCAAATGCAAAGTTGGCACAAGATATAGCAAATGCTTCAACAGCAATGATGGGTGTTGCTTATCAACAAGGTATAACAGAAGCTAAACAAAGAGGTATAGAATCTGCACAACAAACACAATTAACTGTTCTTGACCCAGAAGAAGGGTTTGTACAAAAAGTTAATGCTCCAGAATCTTTTGGTCGTATAGCAGAATCATCATTCAATGATACAATGACAAGACGTTATGCTAGTAGTATCAACCATTCTATAAAACAACAGATGGCAAGATTACAGAATGAGCCAGAACTGAGAGCTGACCCTTCTGCATTTAAATTAAAAGCTTCTGGTTTAATAGCAAGTTATGTTGAAAGCTCTGACCCAGCATTTAAAGGAATGGTACAAGATTCTGGAACAGAGTTAATGGCTTCTGCCTTAACTAATGTAACTTTAAATCAACATAAAGATGGATTTAAAAAACTTGCTTATAGAACTGAGAATGAGATTAGAACCAGTCTTGGTGAATTAGTAGCTCTTCTAAAATCAGGTGCAAGTATGTCTGATGTAATGCAAAACTATAATGCTTTAGAACAAGAAATAAATGATTCCAGTTCTTTATTAAGACAAGAACAATACACAAGTTTAATGGACGACCTAACTAATAATGTTCTTCAAGGAGTAATGTCAGCATACTCTAACGGAAAAACTAAAAGTAGAATGAATGAAGTCTTAGGTCTATGGAATAGAAGAGCATATCAAGAAGGTAATATGCCAAAAGAAATACAAGAAGTTATAAATGCATTACCTCAAGATGGGCGTCTTGATAAGATGCACGAAGAAATTAAAAGACATTTAGGAACTATTATAAGTACATCTCAAGTAGCTGGTGGTACAGCAAAGTTTGGTTCAAGTAATTCTGCTAAGATAGTTGATGCAACAATGAGTGGACTTGACAATGATGATGCATTGCAATCTGCTAATAGTGGACAAGGTGGACAGGGTGGACAGGCTACACTTACTAATCCATCAACTGGTGCAATGAATTTCTTTCACCCAAAATATGCACAAGTAGTTAGACAAAATGGTCATATTGGAAATGATATGTCACAATTTGCAGATATGTATATGGCTAATGTTGTTGAAGACCCTACTGGAGAATTAGGATTTGGTCTTTATCAAGTATGGGCGAACCTAGTAGTTAAGCCAGACCCAAGTGGTAGAGGGTTTATTATTAATTCAGCACCTTACAAAAATGCTGGTAACGAAGATTTCCATAAAGCAATGCTGGGTGTTAGACAATATCTTGATATAGATACAAACCCAGAGCAATTTTTAAAAGCTTGGAACTTTTATAATAAAACAAAACAAGATAAAGATGCTTGGACAAATGCATTAGCTACACAACTTGGTGTAGATAAAAATGAAACTGCTGTTAGAAACAGTATAATGTCACAATTAGAAAATCAAAGTATGAGTCCAGAAGAAGCAAGTTTATTTGTTGATGAAGTTATATTATATCAAGCAATGTCTTTCTTTGATGGCACTAATATTTCTACTAAAGATGCAATAAAGAAAATTGCACAGACAGTTAATAATGATTTTAAAGAAGATAGTGCTATTATAAATCCCAATGGGATACCAGCTCATAGTTTTAGAATAGATAAAATAGATAATCCAAATGCTGGTAAAGTAGCTTTTATGGGTTTTGTTGGTGAGTCACCAGAACAATTTGATAAAAAAATTAAAATGCCTTTTCACCAAAGAACAAGGTTTGCATTGCCAACAGTCTTTGATGATATGGGTTTTTCTGGTGGTGCAGATATATTTACTATGGACGTAGAAAGAATAGTTAAAGAAACATTGTTCACAGAAAGTGAACCACCAGTTGATGGTTTAGAAGAAGCTTCATCTTACAAACTTGGGAAAGATATATTTCTTATGCCTAATGTATTTTCAACTGTAGAAAACCCACAGTATTCTGTTTTATTTAAAGACCCAGAATCTGGAGTACTTGAGCCAGTTATAATGAATGGAACTCAAATGGTTTTAAATGTAGAAGATTTTAAAAATCGTCAAGCACATATGGCAAAGATAGGTTTTTCTACAGCTATGAAAGGCTTTAACGCTTCAGATAAAAAGATTCTTGAAGAAAGAAAGGCTGAAATAAAACGACAATCTGATATGGCATTAGGTTCTATTGCTACCTCTGGAATGATAGGTTTAAATCAAAATCTAATGGAAGGTAAAACTTTTGAAGACATAGATTTAAGTTTTGATTTTCCAGATTTATCATTAAATGACGAAGATATATTTGATTTCTTTGAAGACCAACTAGACCAAACAAAAGATTTCTTTCATAGTATGGTTTTTGGTAGACCATCTAAAGTAAAAATAGGTGCTGGTATTAAGTCAGTTCAAAGATTTAACCCAACAAATATAAGATATGTTGATTCCAATAAATGGAAAGGTTCTATTGGAGATGACGGAAGTGGTTTTGAATCTTTTGATGATATGGCAAGTGGCTTTAGAGCTACTGGAATAATATTACAAACATATAATAAATATTATTTTAATCACGAAATGACATTGAAACAAATGATAACGAGATGGGCGCCACCAAGTGAGAATGATACTAAATCATATATAGAATTTATGGAACAAAACACAGGGTTTAGTGCAGATGATGTAATAGACACTGGTGATAATGAAGTTTTGTTTGAAGTTATAAGAGCTATGACAAAGCTTGAGATAGGAGCTACAGCATATTCATCATATACAGATTGGGATTCTGATATAAGAGATGGGTTAAACTCAATATGAGTGTAGGTCAACTTGAAGGTTTATATAAACCAGTACCATTAAGACCAAATTATTTTCCAAGAGGTACAAGAGTATGGGCTGATGACCCAATAGGATTTTGGGGTCAAGTTGGTACAATGTTAAAGTATCAGTACTCTCCAGCCTACGCTACTTTACAAAGCTTAAACTTTGAAACAGACCCAGACTTCAAACCAGAAGACCACATAGATTTTCGATATGAAGACCCTACCTATTTAATGAACGCTCGGTCTGAACAACACCTAGCTTTTATGAGAAGAAATCAAATAAAGCAAAGTCAAATTAAAAAAGATATGCAACAAGTATCTTGGCAAGCTATGTTAGTTGGTGCAATGGCAGACCCATTAACTTGGGCGATACCATTTAGTTTAACTGGCAAAGGTATATATGCTGGAATCAAATCTGGTATGAAAGCTGGGTTTGGTTATGGTGCTGTATCAGAAAGTTTACGTGCGCCCTTTGACCCTACAAATACATCAACAGAAACTTTATTAAACATTGGTGGTAGTACTGTCTTTGGTGGTGCAGTTGGTGGTGCATTTAGAACTCCAAGTGCTATATTAAAATATAGACGTTCTGTAAAAAGAGCAAAGGTAGAGAATGACCAAGCTTTTTCTAAGTTTACTGACGAAGCATTAAATAATCCAGTAAATGAACAAGAGCTTTCTAAACAATATAAAGTTAATATTAAAATTGGACCACAAAAGAAACCAGTTGAAGTTGACCCTAAGTTAAAGTTAAAAGATGATTACGTTGTAGACTCTGCAAGAATTAAAGAAAATTCTGGAGCAACGGGATTTATTCTTCCTTCTTATGAAACCTACTTAACTAAGGTAGATGCTTTAGCACAAAGTATGAAGCTAACACGTAAACAATTTTTAGAAGAATATAAAGGTGCATTACCTACAACAAAAAGACAATTTGAATTAGAAAGAACTAAAGATATTGCAAAGTTTATTGAAGAACCAGCACAGCCAGCAGTGGCTAGAGTTTTAAAAAAAGGTGGGATACCATTTAGTTCTAATGCTTTTGGTCGTGGTAAAAAAGGTGTGTTCTATAAAATGAAAGAAGGTGGTCCAACATTGTTTGAACCTATTAAAGAAGCAGATATAAAAGCAAAACCATATATAGATTCAATCATTGATAGAAAAACAAATACTATAAACATAGATAAAAAATCTATTTTAGAATCTTTTGAACAGAAGAGATGGAGCAAACCAAGAATAAAGGGCGTTAAAAAATTACCAGATGATACATTTAAGACACCACAACAATGGTATAACTTTGTTCTTCACCATCAAATAGCTAAGACTACCACACCTAAAAAACCAAATGAGTCTATTCCAAAATACGAAAACAGAATAAATCGTAAAGCATTAGAGATGACAGAAGATTTTATTCTTAAATCAATGGAAACATTACCTATCAAAGATGAGTTTGATTTAGCATTACCTAATACATTTGGTAACATTGTTACCTCTGGTTATAGAAGAGCTATACAATATGTTGGTCCAAAGTCTGGCAAAAAATTACCACAAGATATTAAAAGACTATTTCATTTATTATTGCAAGACGGAAGTGTTCTTACAAAAGGTATGATGGCTGGTCGTTCAATGCCTAATGGTTCTGTTCTAGCAAATCAAGGACAGATGTGGGGTAGACTTGGCGAATATCATATGAAGTTAGAAAATCTTCATTATCAATTTATTAGAAATTTAAAGAAAGTTGACCCAAATATAGAAGCTCCTCGTGGGTACTTTGGTTATAAGAATAGAGATAAGTTTTGGACTAGACCAGATGGAAAAACATTTGGTGAGTTTTTAGAAAGAGTTACAAAATATTATATAAACAAAGTATCAGATGACAAAATGAGAAGTGTTTCTGATGACATTGATTTAGGTTTTTTAAAATTTGACCCTGTAAAAGAATTTGGTAGAGAGCTTAATAAATACGAACTTAAAGGAGTTGAAGTATTAAAAGAATTTTTTGAAACATATAAGCTCGAAGCTATGAACGCTGATATGTTTACTCAGAATAAACAGTTGCAAGGTATGAGAAACAATATAACAAACTTTGCTGTTCCAAGAGTAAATGAAATGAGAGTTAAGGTTTCAAATGCTGAAAGATTAGGTGGTAAATTTGAAGGTAAACCAACACGATATTGGAAGAAAGCTTTACAAAATGCTGAAGCTGATGAAAAAAGTTTAAGAGAAGAAGTTGGTAAAATAGAATCAAGAATAGAAGCTGGTGAGTTTATGCCACCTTTTGAAGAAAACTATTTTAGTCGTGTGTGGGATAGAGAAAAGATACAGAAATATATGCCACAGTTTAGAAGGCTGGTTGAAAGAACATTTGAAGTTATACCATATAAATTAAAAAGAGATTTAAAAACTGGTGAGATAAGAAAAATAGAATACGGTACAGACTTTGGTAAAGGTAAAGATGGTCAAACGCGTATTGATGAAATGATTGAAGAGATTTTAAATCCTACAACAGTAGAGGATATGTCGGAAGTAATGGCACCTTTACAAGTAGCTGGTTTACATTCAAGAAATCTTATTGCTCCTAACTGGTTTGGATATAAAGCACCAGATGGTACTGTATGGAGAATATCTGACTTTATAAATACTGACCCTATGGACGTAATGCGAAACTATACAGTTCGTGTTGCACCAAAAATAGAATTTAAAAAATTATTAGGTGGTACGGAAAGTCAAGTTCAACAATATATAAAGAACAGAATGAAAGATGAAGGCTTTGAGCCAGAAGAAATTACACAAATTACAACAGATTTTAATGTGGGTTATAGAAGAGAGGTTGGTGCAGTAGTAGATAGACAAGGTGGGGTAGACCAAGAGGTAGCAAATAATTTAAAGGGGTTGGGTACAATTACCTTTTTAAGTGATAGTGGTAGAGCTTCTATTGTTGATGCTGGTAATGTAGTTTTTCAATATGGCTTTCGTCCATATCAACAAGCTATGGAAACTTTTGCAGATAGAGGACAATATAATTTCAATATAGGAAATAGAAAAGCTGGCGAAGGTTTAATGGAAAGGTACAAAGGTGTTGTTGCTCAAAGAATTGTTGATAATTCTACTAGCCACCCAGTAACCCATACTTGGGGTAAAATTAGAGATAAGGCTGTAGATGTTTCTATGGATTTAAATTTGTTAAGACCATTAACAATGTTTATGAAAGAGCTTATTGGTGGCTTTGCACAACACGATATTATAGAAAAGTCTTTAAGATACCAAAGCTTGTCACCAAATGAAAAAGCAAACTTAGCTCGTCATTTTATTGGACAGAAAGAAGCTATGCTTATAGCAAAGAACGCTAAGAAATACCCATTGATGGATAAATTAAAAAGATACCATATGGCTGATTTTGAAAGATGGGACAAAGATGCAACTAAATCTTTTTTAAGAGGTGTAACAACTCATCAAAATATAGGAAGTTTAACTGCAAACTCTGCTGATAAATTTAATTTAGTTGATGGTCAACTGTGGGTAAAGTACAGACCTTTTATGAGAAAATTTGGTTGGACACCAGACCAAACAGTATCTATTGATGGCTCTGAAATGATACGATTTCAAAGTAATTTAATGGCTATACCATTTATGTTTTGGAATTATGGTTTGGCGGCTAATCAAAAAATTTTACAAGCTGGCTTTGACCCAACACGTCCACTTACTCACAGATTATTTGGTGCAAGTATAATGATAGGACTTGGTTACTTTGTTACTTCAATGCGTATGCCAGATTATCTTTGGGATAATATGGGGTACTCAAGAAGAATGGCAAGAGCTGTTCATATGTCTGGTGTTACTGGAATGTACACAGACCTTGCATATATGGCTATACATATGACAAAAGGTGCTGGTTTACAAGGACCACAAAATGAGTTTGCAATGTATAACCCAGACACTTTTGATGCATTTATGGAACCCTTTGGAGCTGGTATTGGTTTAGCTGGTGATTATGGCAGAGGATTTTATACAATGTTTACTGATAGTGTTCCACACGGATTAGCACAGATTCCATATCCCTTACAATACAATATGTTTATTAGAGATGAAGTAAGAGAAATGAGAAGAATGTTGCGTAATATGTAATTTTATGTATATAAGGAAAGTATTATGAGTTTAGATATAAGTGCAGAAACCCCCAGAGTTCAATATACAGTTACTTCGGCTGACTCGACGTTTGATTATGACTTTGAGATATTCCAAGATTCAGACATAAAAGTATTTGTAGACTCAACATTAAAAACTTTAACAACACATTATACAGTTAGTGGAGCTGGTACTACTGGTGGTGGTACAGTTACAATGACAA
>Ga0115012_10002383_pt1 | contig 10974 bp, 2 predicted proteins | sample TroAtlMetagenome_FD_88706 | JGI IMG/M metagenome (GOLD analysis project Ga0115012, IMG submission 88706) | Marine eukaryotic phytoplankton communities from Atlantic Ocean - Tropical Atlantic ANT10 Metagenome | ecosystem: Environmental > Aquatic > Marine > Oceanic | place: Tropical Atlantic Ocean...
GCCCGGTTGCCCAAAGGCCCCCCGGGGGGGGGGGGGGGGGGGGGGGGGGGGGGGGGCGCGGGGGGGGGGGGGGGGGGGGGGGGGGGGGGGGGGGGAGGGGGGGGAGGGGTTCCAGGCGGGGCGCCGGAGCGCGGTGGGAAGGCGCCCGGGCGCTTTCCCCGGGTGGGGTGACCCCCCCCCGCCCCCACCCCACCCGCCGCCTCGCCGCAGCTCCCGCCCCCAGTGATGGCGGGCGAGCACTCTCGCGGCCGGGGCCCAGGGTGGCTCGGGCGCGTGGCAGCGCTGGTGGCCGGCGCCCCAGACCCCGCCACCGCCGCGGGGGCGGGGGCGGGGGCGGGGCAGGAGGGGGCGCCAGGGGGGTCAGGCTCCCAGGGCGCGGCAGGGGGGGCGGTCCAGGGGCGGGCGGACGTGCGCAGTGGGAGCGACCGGCCTCCAGGGCCCTCGGTGGCGTTTGACGAAGTGGGAGAGGAGGCCACTCTGGCCAGGCTCTGGGATGCGGTAGAAACTGCGCGTCAGCAGGAGGTGGGGGGACGAGAGGCCTTCACGGCGTTTCTCGAGGCGTACCTAGCCCAGTTCAAGGATTGGCAGCCCCGGGAACGGGATTTAGGGGCGGAGGGGGGTGGGCGGAGTGCCCTGGGCTGTGTGGAAGGGCACCCTGACAGGGTGATAGCATCGCTTGTGGGGGAACTTGGCCGCCTGGGCCGAGGTCTCCCGGCATTTTTAGGCGACCCGGGCGCCTGGGAGGACCTGGACCGTGTCAGGCGCGAGGCCCTTGGTCTAGAGGTGCTCTCAATCCTCATGCGATCCCCGCATAATCGCAGGCTTTTTGCGTGGTATGGGGGCTTCCGGGCGCTGGTGTCATTGACGAGGCTCATCGCTGCCAACCTCGCGGAATGCGCAGCGTACCCTGACGAAGGCGTTGCTGAGAAATCTGGCCTCCTCGGGCGCCTTCTTGTGCATATGGCCCTCACCGTGTCAACTTTTGTGGACGCTGGCCTATGGAGCTCCGCATCTGTCGAAGTCGGCCCAACCTTTGAGAAACCAGGAGGTGCTTTCCTGCGTTTCGGCCGCCCGAGGTCCCTCTCCCGACAGGTGCGCGGGCAGACTTCCTCGGTGGGCGTAGGCTCGGCGAGGCACCCGCAGGCGGACCTTATGGAGACGGGCATTTTTGACGCTTTCCTCGACGTCCTTAAGGCCAACTTGCGGATCCGGGAGCACATTGGCCAAATTGCAATCCTTCAGACGGTCGACGAGCTCATCTTACTGGCGATTCAGACAGCCTCTGCATCAAGTACCGCGCTTCAAGACCACCTCCGCGACATCGGCGGCGTGGAGCTCCTCCTCGAATTCATCGGGGCGCCGAGCCTTCTGCGAGGCTTCGATGACGCCCTTGCAGAATCTGTGGGGGGGTCGCAGACCACGACGGTGCGGCCTGCCCGCTCAGCGGCGGAAGAGCTCAAGATCCAGTGCTTAGCGCTGGCGACCGTGTTTGATTCTGCTAGAGCCAATGCGTACAGCTTGCAGCGCATTACGGCTGGCGGTGGCCTTGAAAGAATCAGCCGTATGCTGGTGTGGGCATCCAGAAACTTTTTCGAGGAGAACCCGACCACGTCAGAGAAGTGTAGCCCCCCGCGGGTCATCACACGAGCGGACGAGGTGCCCCCCGGCTGCGTCGGGCTACAGCAAGTGTTCTCGCTCTTTGGGGAACAACTGGCCTACGGGTACGATGGCCCGGGGGAGAGTCTCGTCCTTCTGTGCCTGCGCGCGCTCTTGGAGCCTTTCCAGGGGGTTGATGGCTCCAGCCCGTCCTGGACTGGGGTCTCCGCGAGAGGGGATGCTCTGTACCAGCACTACGTGGTCCAGTGGATTGCGAAGTTGCTGCGCGTTGTCCCAGCGGGGCTCAATGCCTGTCGTAAGCGGGGCGCCTGGGACGTCCTCTGCGGAGAATACTTCTACGGCTTTGCATTCTCGGAGCGGGAAGGGGTTGGAGGTACTCCTCGAGAGAGTCGATTGGCCCTGCAGCAGAGGATTTTGGCCCTGTTCGACCTGGCGATTAACCTCGAAAACTCCCACGAAAACGTACAGGAATGCTCCAAGCTTGTGGAGCTCCTGGAGGTACACATGCTGAGGCCGACAGGGGTAATTCCCATCTCGGGAGCGATCAAGCGCGCTTTGGCTGGTTCTAGACGCCCGTACACGGTGGACTCCTTGTACAGGTGTGGCTTTACTGCTCGTCTGGCGAACATAATCCTGAAGCAGCGGTCGGACGCGTGGGAGACCCAAGGCGGGGACGAGGCGATGCTCGAGCTCATGGGGACGCCCGGTCTGAGCGACCCTCGCAACCAGGCGGTCGCTGCTCGGCTCGAGCTGATTGGTCTCCTTCGAGAGATCTTGGGCGCTTCGGAGAGTATCCGGCGGCAGGTGATTCGAGAGTGGACGGTCGCGGGGGCTCTATTCAGCACCATGTGGGATGCGGAAGTGCAGAATCTGTCCCTGGATCTCATCTTGGAACTCATGTGCCAGAAGACCATGGGCGATGACGAGCGCCTGGCAAAATCAGTCCTGTTCACGCGGTATTTGGAAGCGCTTCCCCGCGCGCAGTCCGAACGCAGCACCAGTGGGGTCAAGCTCGTCCTGCGGCTGCTGTCAGGAATCCAAAGAGTCATGAAGGAGGATGCTGGTGAACACCAGTCAATGTTCCTCGACGCGGAAGCCCTGCTCCAAGTCTCAAATCTTCTTAACGAGGACTACGGTCCAATGGAGGGCTCGGAGGTTTGCTGCCAGGTGCTGGAGACCTTGACGGCCCTGATGGCGGGTAACTTTGAGGCGCGAGAGAAGTTCGAGCTCCTGATGGGCCGAGAAACCCTTCTCCATCTCGTGGTCCAGAGCGCGGGCCAGCACGGCCCCTTGCCCTTCGGTGTCGTCAAAGGCCTTTTGGGATTAGCCACAGACGGCAGTATTTTGTCGGAGGGGGGCTCGAGCGCAGTCACCAACTCGGGCATTATGCCCGTCATTGTGGACGCCTTGCAACTCGTGGTGCCCGAGTTCAAGAGTACCGGCCTGCGCATGATTCATGAACTTCTGAAAGGACACATCGCTTACTGTTGCGCCTGCTGCGGGCTCGCGACCCAGCTGCTTCAGTGGTTCGGGAAAGAGAGTGATCCGGCCTTGCGGAACGAAATAGGCGACGTCATCCAGCTCATCGGCAGCGTCTCAATTACTGCGACGGATCTGAGGCTGATCTTCAACATGTTCCGCGCCCCTGACGAGCACGGACTTTCTCACGGGTGCCGCTCCCACTTGCTGCGGATCCTTCAAAATATGGCCGACCACGATGGCCCGTCGTCATTTTTCGACTTTAGCGGCCAAAATTCAGGGATGGAACTTATTTCTCCACTGCGGTCTCGAATCGGGAAAGGTTACGCCATTGTTTTCTGGATGCGCCACGGTGGAAATCAAGGCGTCCCCTCGGACTCCGCGTCAGAAGCTGTATTCGAGGTTTGCGGGCGAAGTAACAGCGGGGAGGCGAGAAGCATGTCGATTGTACACTCCGGGGGCCGCTTCTGGTCGGCCGTTTTCGATACGAAGGCGCACACTGCAACTTTCCGCCCGTGCACTACGCGAGGGCAGTGGCATCAAATCGCTTTCGTGCACACGAACGGAGGACCCTTCACGCACTCACAAATGGCCCTATATGTGGACTCGAGGCTGGTGGACACTCAAAAACTCTCTTTCGTGAAAGGAATGGAGGTGATCACGAGTCTCAGGATTGGTGTCGCGAGTGAGCCTGAAAGCAGAGATCAGCGGGCCCTCGTGCCTGCTTTTACCCCTGCAATGGCGGCACCGTTCCTCGGCCAGATCGGCACGGTGTGGATGTTCCACGAACCTCTAGGCGCTAAGCAGGTGGAGCAGCTGCACGCTCTGGGGCCGCAGCACAGCTCCCCCTTCTTTCCTTCACGCTCTGGTCTGGACGAAGCCGTTCTCCTCGGCTTCAACGCCCAGGCCTCAAGCCAGGGAGAGAAGGTGTATAACATCGCCGAGACGACGTCTGGAGAAGCAGAGCTGTGCCCAGGGACCCAGCTGTGCTGCACGCGGTCCATGTCTGATATCCTGTACTGCATCGGAGGGGTGAGTATTCTTCTTCCACTCCTCCAGCCTGGCGGACCCTCTGCGGAAGAGGTTTTGAGGCTCTTCAGCCGCGTCCTCAATGGAGGTCCAGGTCACATGCGCGCAATGTACCAGACGAGTGGCTTCGCTCTGATCAATTACCTCCTCAAGCAGCGGCAGGAGACTGAATCGCTGGCCGGTAGCAATGCCTGGATGACTGTCAGCCTCCTGGATTCGGTGAAAGTACTTCTGGAAGCAGTCCGAGACCACCCTGAGCTTTTGAGGGAGGCTGAAAGCAGGTTGCTGCTGGACATCCGCTTCTGGAGCTCGGCCCCGGAAGAAACGCAGCGGGAGTATTTCTCTCTCTTGCGAACTTCCAAGGGGCAGAAGAGCATGGCGGAGGGTTCTTTGACTCTACCCGTCGTGCTTGACTCAGTCCGAGCGCACAGCAGCGACGCGGACGGGCCGAAGGAACCCAACCTGGCCATACTGCGGGAAGGAGCCCTTTCATTGCTCCCCCAGCTCCTGTCTCGCGTCGGCACGGACAGCATCCTAGCCGAGGCGGGCATTCAAGCCATACTTGCCCTGATGGTGGATGGCCCGGGCGAAGGGATAATTACGGATTCTCTCTCTGCTTTCTCCTCAGCCCTCGCGATGGACGCGAGTGGACAGCTACTAGACAGCTGCCAGCGGTTGGGGGGGACGCAGCTGTTTTTGGGCGCCATCGGGCACAGGCATGAGCCACTTCGCCTGAACGCTCTGTGCCTCATGTCTGCTCTAGCAGGCAAGGGCGACTCCTCGAGCGGCGCTCTCTGGGAGTCGGCGGCAGACTCCCTCTGCATGTACCCTCTTTCTTCCGAGACGTCGGGCACTCTTTTAGCGGCGGTCACCCTGCCGCCAGGCCTGCTCCCCCAGGTCGTAAGCGACTCTGTAGATGCGGATCTGGCAAAGGGGGTCGAAAACCCGTGGGCTCTGGTGGCACTCCTCAAGGTGGCTGCAGGGTCAGAACCCGTTGCCTCGTCAGCGGCCATGAGCGGGGTCTTAGCGACGCTTTCTGCAGACACGTCCAAGTGCGGCAAAATTTTCGATGCTCTCTCAGGAGGCTTGTGGCAAGAGCTCCTTGCTCCACTCGTGATGTCGGAACGGGCCCGAGACGACGACGCCGCTGCCAAATGTGCCCGCATTCTTCTGGGAGAGGCGCTGCGCTCCGTAGAGGGGGGATGGGTCCACCTGGAGCGGTTTGGAGACGCTCTTTTGGCCGCCGCCGTAGAGTGCGGTAGCGGTACTGTCTGTGGCAGCCCCGAGACCGTTCTTTCTGATATTTTGGCGGGGTGCATGGAGGATTTGCACATTGACGCAGTGAGCCGCGCAAGCAGCACGACCGGGAAGGACACTGGACCGGGAGACTGGGAGGACATGGACATGCCTCTAGCCGCTCTCCCGCCTCTGCGCCGCAACCTTTGCCGAACCCTCGTTTTGCTCGAGGAAGCCCTCCTTGGGGGATTCCGCAGCAGGGGGGGGGGGAGCGATGACAGCGGTGAAGCGGAGGCTCTGGCCTGGGCTGAAGATGCCGTGCGGGGAGCGGACCCTCCTGCTCCCCCGCTTGGGGCGCAGGGCATCCTAGGCCTCAGCCCTGAGAGCGGGGCCTGGAAACCAAGTTGGCGACTCTGTACAGCTGCTGTGCGTGCAATCCTCATTCTCAGGACAGCCTTGGCAGCGGCCAACGATTCCCCGCTGCCGAGTGTGTGCCAGATGGAGTTGACAATGGCGCAGGAATCCGGGGCCCCGACTGTACGGGAGGAATCTCCGGCGCGCAGGGGCCTCGGTGCGGCCGCTGCAGTGATGTCGGCGATGGCTGTAGCTGCTGCGACGAACCTGGTTGCGACAGAGGACTTCGGAGAGGAGACGCTATCAGACGCTGCCGAACTTCCGCTCCGTATCCTCTTGTTGGTTCTTCCCCATGCGGCCTTGGGCGAGGATAGCGTGAGGTCAGCGCCCGTGAGCCATAGAGGGAGCGTTCCCGAGGCCGTGCAAGCGTCTCTCTCCGAGGTGACCCCGGAGTCCGTGGCAGCAAGCGCGGGAACTCTTCTGGCAGCTTGCGCCCCTGCGTTGGCGGGGAAAGGGCCTGGAACGGCAGCCATGGCCGCTGCGGGGGGGTCAGGATGGGCGTCCCCTGCGGCCAGGGGGCGTCTTGCACTCTGCTTGGCCGCCCTCCACAATTTTCAGGGGGAGAAGGGCCTTCAGTGCCGCCAGGCTGCTAAAGCGGCAGCCATGTCCCTCGGGATGTCGACGAGCGAGAGTGCTGGAGGCACTGCGGGGGGCTTTGGTTCGGTCGACGTGGTAGAGGTCGCCATGGGTGCAAGGGCTGATTTGGAAAAACGCGCGCGAGTTCGTCAACGACGTGCAGTACGAGCCGCCACATGGCGATCCGAGAGAGGCACGGCCGAGAAAACGTCTGCAGCAGAAAGGCGCAAGTTTCAAGAAATGGGAAGGGCGGGGCTTGCAGCGCTGTCCGGGCTGGACCGGTCCCGGCGACAGACCGCCTTCCTCGCCCGGAAGGCTGAGTCCCGAGAGCTTGAGAGGCTGTGGCGGAAGATGCTCCGGACGGCATCAGACCCACGCGCTGTCGGGCAGGTGTTTCCCTCTGGCAGGGCCGAAGACGCACAAGGCAGCCAGGAGGGCACGAAGTGGAGAGTGGACCCTACGGAAGATCCCGCTAGGAGGCGACAAAGGCTCAGGCGGGACTGGCAGCCCTGCGACTACGAATCGGAGGACGCAGCCCGCGAGAGTGCAGCCCAGGGCCAACGCCTTTCTCGACAGGGCAGCGCAGCCCTGCCGGTTGTGCCTCGGGGTGCCCTGGTCCGCATGCCCAATGAGTCCGACATGGCCGAAGAGGGTCACGATACTGCCGGCAACCTGAGCGGGGCGGAAGATGCCAATAGCTCTGGTGACGCGGACCTTTCCGGAGAAGTGGAGGAGCAGCTTGGCCTTGCCGGGGAGGAGGCTGAAACTGCGGATGTTCCTTGGGAAAGTTCGATGGCCGCGCTGCAAGAGATCGCGGCCGGGGGGCAGAAGATTCTTCTTCGCTGCCCTTGCGAACTGGTAGCTGCCAAAGCCGTCTTCCCGGGGACCCTGTATCTGACGCCCCAACGTCTGCACTTTCTAGGCAGCCAGGACGAAGAAGACGCCGGCAAGGAGTCCAGAGTGAAGGTGAAGGTGTGGTCTCTTCGTGAAGTGGAGCAGATCCACGTGGCCCGCTATATGCTGCAGAGGCGTGCACTGGAGATGTTCCTGAGCGACCGCCGGAACTACCTCCTGGCCTTCGAGACAGAAGCCTCCGCGCGCGAGATGGCGACCCGTATTTGCAGCTCGCCGCTGGCGGGCCGCTCCGTGACCCTCATCGACCGCACAAAGAAGTCGGAGCATGCCGAGAAACTGGCGCTGCGCTGGCGGCGGCGCGAGATTTCGAACTTCGAGTACCTCATGGCCCTCAACACGCTCGCCGGGCGGTCTTACAACGACCTGAGCCAGTACCCGGTGTTCCCGTGGGTTCTATCGGACTACACCTCCGAGACTCTGGACCTGCGCTCCCCTGCAGTGTATCGCGACCTGAGCAAGCCCATGGGCGCGCTTGTCGCGGGGCAGCGGGAGTTCTTCGTTGAGAGGTACAACGCGAGCCAGGAAGCCGACCCCGATACCCCGGCCTTCCACTACGGGTCCCACTACAGCAGCGCCGGGGCCATCACGTACTACCTTATCCGCATGGAACCCTTCACGAAGCTGCACCGGCAGCTGCAGGGGGGGCGCTTCGACCACGCCGACCGGCTCTTCCACTCAGTGGCCAGCACGTGGCACAACTGCAGTCACAGCTCGAGTGACGTCAAGGAGCTCATACCCGAGTTTTACTACATGCCAGAGTTCCTGCGGAATGCGAACGAGCTCCGTATGGGCACGCGGCAGGACGGTATGGCACTGGGGGACGTCGTGCTGCCGCCGTGGGCTCAGGACAGCCCAGAGAGGTTTGTGCACTTGATGCGTGAAGCGCTAGAGAGCGACTACGTCTCGGCCCACCTGCACGAATGGGTCGACCTTGTCTTCGGCTTCAAGCAGCAGGGCAAGGCCGCTGAGCAGGCCGTGAACGTTTTCCACTACCTGACCTACGAGGGTGCAGTGGACCTGGATGCCATAGATGACGAGCATGAGCGGAAGGCCGTCCAGGACCAGATCATGTTTTTTGGACAGACGCCTTCCCGACTCTTCCCGCGGGCGCAGGCGGAACGCGGCGCCCCCTCTCCGACCTTCAACTCCGCGCTGGCGAGCCCGAAGAAGGCTACCAAGGTCGTCGTGACCCGGCCATCGGCGAATCCCGGTATGTCCAAGTGCCCCGTTCTGCACATCGGACTGCACCACTCCCGCATCGTCACAGTCAACTGCGACGGGACATTGAGCGTGCACCGCTGGATCACCCCCAAGAGCGAGTTCGGGTCCTTCACCTTCTCCCCGGCTGCTATGGACCTGGCCTATGGCGTGGACATCGACGCCCACCCGAAGACTCTCGGCTCCGTTGCGGCTCTGCGGAACAACAGCGACTGGAAAGCCAGCTTCGCAAGCGTCGGCGGGGGCAAGTTGCTGCTGAGCACGGGCCACTGGGACAACAGCCTCCGGCTGACCTCCACTGAGGGGAAGGTTCTGCAGAGTCTCGCGACGCACAAGGACCGGGTCACCAGCCTGGCGGTCTGCGGCCAGTGGGGCCCCGTTGTCACAGCGAGCCACGACACCACGGTGATGGTCTGGGACCTCCTGCAGACAACGACGAGAACCAAGAGCAAGCTGAGGGTCGCAGAACAGCCTCGGCACGTGTTGTACGGCCACACGGGGCGGGTGGCCTGCCTGGCAGCGTCCGCCGATGTCGGCGTGGTGGCCAGCGGGTCGGACGACGGGATGCTCCTGCTGCACGACCTGCGCAAGGGCGAGGTGGTCCGGGGCATCCAGGTCCCCGAGGGCGGCTCGGAAATCACGCACCTGGTCATGTCCGCAGCGGGGGACATCATTGCCCACAGCCACGCGGACCTATCGCTTCAGAACTTCACCGTCAACGGGACCCTCGTCGCGGCGGTGGAAACCTCAGAGCGGCTCCGGACTCTGAGCCTCTCGCCTGGAGACAGGTACCTTGTGACGGGCGGAGACATGGGCATCCTCAACGTCTGGAACCCCCACGACTTGAGCGTCTACCGCCGCATCGACTGTAGCCACGGGCCCATCACGTCGGCACTGTGCACGCCGGAGGGGTGCATACTTGCCGGCACAGCCGACGGGCACCTCATGAGCTATGTGCCCGACCTCGCCAAGACAACGCAGCGGCCGGCCCGGAAGAGCGTTGACGCAGAGCAGCACTATCTGCTCAGGAAATGAGTTGCGGGACGCTCATGCGTTGAGTAAAGCCCAAATATATTATGCACTATATTACCGACCTGAACACGAGCATCGAGGAGGGGTACGGCGCAACTTACGGTCCAGCGGGGGGGTCTGAACGCGCGTGCTGCCTCGTCTGCGGGGACGCCTCACCCAGACTGGAGTTCGATTTGGCAGGGGCAGAGGCACCCGTAGCAGTAGCAGTTGCAGAAGTTGATGTAGCACTTCCCATCGCTGTTGACGCCGCACATGTCGATGTCCCGCTCGAAGAACATGAGGTCGATGAGGAAGAGGGAGCCGAGCATGGCGGCCTTCTGCTGCGGGGTCATCGAGGGATCCTTGAACTCTAGAGTGTACGTGTCGGAGTCCGTCAGCATCTCGCGCAGCGCGCCCCCAAAGGACTTCGGGCGGGCCTTCGTGATCACGGCGATGTCGCCCACATGCAGAGTCTCGTACGTCCCCTTCTTCCACTCGCTCGGGACCTTGGCTACGCCAAACTCGGTGTTTGTGCACAGCTCAAGGCAGCCCCCGAACAGGGTGGGGCCACGAATTATGGCGTAGGGCTCGGCGATGTCGGTGACGCCTCGGTCCATGATCTGCACGGTCGGGTGCAGCCCCCCCCCGCCCGGCGGCACCTGAGCATGCGCAATGCTTTGGGCCTTCCCAATCTGGCCGGGGGTCCCCTCCACGCGCCCCGCGTGCAGGACCATGCCGTCCTGACAATCTGGATAGCAGGCCCAGCAACCCAGGCCCCACTTGCTGCAGCAGCCCTCACGCTCCATGGTCATGACGTGGTCCCCCACGGTTTTGCCGTCGTCCCGCGTGCGGTGGAAGTTGAGCAGGAGCGAGTGCCCCGGCTTGCACCAGCAGCGCGCGCAGTCCTGCGGAGGCCCCCCGGTCAGGCCCCCAGCAGGCCAGACCCCGGGCGGCCGGCCCAGCCGCGGCCGCGAGGAGGAGGGGGGCGGGGAGGGCGGCGGGGGGGGGGGCGCAGGCCGGGGCGCGCACATCGGACTCCTCCTTCACCACCATGATTGTCCTGTTCGTGTCCGGGTCAATCACTGAGTAGGCGTTCTTCTGCTCCACGCAGCCCCCTGTGATCGCTTCCATCCACTTCAGGTCCTGCTGGATCATGAACTTCGTCGTGCCGGCCAGCAGCTCGGCGGTCTCGCGGTCCAGCAGCGGGACCTGGTCCATCTTCGTGCCCTCTGCGAGGCCAGCTGAGGCCGGGGCGATCTTCCCGGGGACCCCCGCAGCGGCCCCCGCCGGCGCCCCTGCCGGTGCCCCCGCCGGGACCCCCGCCGCCACGCCGCCGTCGCTCTCGAAAATCTCCCCCCCCGCGAACGTCGCCCCGCTCTCCTCGAACGTCGGCTGCACGCCCCCGCCGCCCCCCTGCCCCCCCCCCCCCCAGGCCCCCCCCCCCCCCCCCCCCCCCCCCCCCCCCCCCCCCCCCCCCCC
>Ga0115012_10002385_pt1 | contig 10967 bp, 7 predicted proteins | sample TroAtlMetagenome_FD_88706 | JGI IMG/M metagenome (GOLD analysis project Ga0115012, IMG submission 88706) | Marine eukaryotic phytoplankton communities from Atlantic Ocean - Tropical Atlantic ANT10 Metagenome | ecosystem: Environmental > Aquatic > Marine > Oceanic | place: Tropical Atlantic Ocean...
AAATCGGTAAATATCTGCTTTAGATTAATTTGCAATCTATCCGATTTTTTAATTATCATACAAACTCTCGTAACTAATACTCAGATACGAGGGACTTTAAAATTGGGAAGCCCCGGGAATGAGCCCGGGACATTCCTATCTACTTACTAACTTAGCTTATTCTAAATATGCTAGTTAGAAAATTACCTCATTGGTGGAGCGTACTGAAGTCCGCCTTCCCAGTAAGGTGCGTTCATTGTTCCTGCACGGTCAACCAAACAGTTAGCCATTGCACCGGTTCCATCACAGAATGATCTGTCATAAGCTTCGTAGTAGTTACCTACATGCTCTAAGACACTCTGCATCCAGGTTGGAGCTAATGGATTGGTTTCTGTACCAAGACCAAGTGTACTGTTCAATAAACGATTGTATGATGGGTTAGACAAGTTTTGTGTTCCGTAGTTAGCGCTTGTAACATCCATTTCTTCTGCGGTTAACATACCGAACCAAACCCACTGTACTACGTCATTCCAGTCATCATCATTATCTCGGGTAGCTGCACCCAATGGTTCTTTTGATAATAACTCAGGCATAATTGCCATACTGAATGATGCGTTTCCATCTTGGTTTACTCCATATTGTTGAGCAACCATGTTAGACATATCTCCAGTCCATGCTGTACATTCTTCATTCACGAACTTGATTTTAGCTGCTGCATCGTTTGCTACACCAACAACAGTGTAGTCTAGATTATTTGTTGTGAAATAATCTGCTAGGTTACCTTCTGTGGTTGTTCCTGTTGTGGTACAAACGTTAGCACCATCTAAATCCATAATAGAATCTGCATCTGCAAAAGCTCCTGTGTTGACCAAGATTCCTTGACCATCATAGAAGTTAATACCTGCAAAATCTGCATTCAAATCTGCATCACGGGATGTTGTCCATGTTGTTGTTCTGATTAAGACATCTATTTCTTTATCTGCAAGTTTTTGGAATCTGTCTCCTGCGCTTGCTACAACATATTCAATATCTGAGTCTGGGTTTAGTCCAATTGCTGCTGCAATTGCTCTACAGTACTCAACATCTAATCCGGAGTATGCTCCAGTATCAGAATCTAAGTAACCCATACCGAATTGTGATGTTTTAATTCCACATTTTAAAGATCCTCTTTCATGTATTACATCCAAGGTACTTTGTGTATCTGCACCTACTGGATCTACTGGATCTGTATTGTCAGTATTATCAGTGTTATCTGTACTGTCTGTATTATCAGTACTATCAGTGGTGGTATCTGTAGTATCATCACTGTCGTCGCTCACGCAGCCAGTAAAGGCTACACTTGCCATCATAAGCATTAGCATTAGTGCGTAGATTTGCTTCATGTACCTTGACAGGTGAAAATATAGTATATAATGCTGAGTATGAAAATAAATAGGCTATAAATTATATATATCTTACCTCTTTTATTGACGATAGTTTCCCATTATAATGAAAATAAAATACCCTAAATGACGAATTAAAATACTATTTTATAGCCGTTATTTGTCTTTTGACGAAATCTGAAAGTCTACCGTGTATTTCATCTCTTGCTAATTCATAATCTTTTTGAGAAACTGGGTCCTCAATTGGCCAATGCAATTTTGTGCAAGTAGCGGGCCAAGACATCGAAACGCATGTTTCATTTGCCGATCCGCAAAGAGTAATTGCATAATTTGCTTTTTCCCAATTAAGATCGGATATTTTTTTTGATTGCTGATCAGAAATATCAATACCTATTTTTTTCATTGCAATTGTAGCTTTTGGACTCAAACCTTCGGGTTTAGTACCTGCACTTAAAACCGTTAAAGAAGAATTCATACTTTTCAACAACCCCTCAGCCATTTGTGACCTGGCCGCATTGCCTGTGCAGATAAACAATACAGTTACCATAGATATGGATTGTAATCGTCTATAAAATAATGAATTCATTATTATATTTATTTTGTGTTCCACCTTGTGTGAAAGTAGTTATTTTAGTGGTTCAAAGTCCTGATTTCAGCCCTAACACACCCATAGATAAACTTTAAAAGGTGGAACCAATGAGAATGAACTCATGGTGTACTTAACAAGGAAGACCACACGGGGACAGCATTACTTTTACCTCGTTAAATCTTTCAAGTATGATGGTCGCGTAGAAAAGGTACAACGATACCTCGGTTCTGAAGAACCTGATGAGTATGAACTAGAGCGATTAAAACAACAACATACTAATGAGTTAGAACTAGCTGCCATTGAAAGAATGGCTCACATGTCCTCTGAAACATATAGAACTCCATATCTAGACAAAGAAGCTCTTCTTGGTTTAGAAAGGATGAAATTTCTTAACAGAGCAATCCATAGACTGCAAACTACTGATGAAAAAGTGAAAGAACATGCCAGAAATCGTGTAGCAACTATTTATGGAAATATGGCCCTGTCTTCAAATCCTTTAACATTTGAAAATATCGAATCAATATTTGATCAAGATAGAGCTCCATCTGGAATTCCTTTATCTAAAGTTTTAGAAGTTTTGTCATTAAGAAGATTACATGGTGAAATTAGTGAAAGAATTGCTAGATTAGGGAAAAGAAGCATTTTAAAATTACATCAAGATTTATTTGAAGGAACTGGAAAAGGCGGCGTTCTTAGAGAAAATTCAGCCAACTTGCCAGGTTCGGCATTCATGCCTCCGCCTGCAATATTAGTTGAAGATGAACTTGAAGGATTATTACAATGGTGGCATGATCCCTCGCCTTTACATCCTTTCGAAAGAGCTGTGTTATTCCATCATAGATTTCAACAAGTACGTCCATTCGAATCTGGTAATGGGCTTGTAGGAAGATTGATTATGGACGGAATGTTGCTTAGAGCGGGATTATCTACAACCAAATGGAATAAAGATGATCGAAACGCTTACCTTTCGGGATTAGTTGCTGGAGATAGAGGGGACCGAACAACTCTAATTTCGAGCTTTTGGAAAGCTTACAAAAATCAACACCACCCTACGGTTAATGGTGGTCGAGAGGCGATGCGACTAGAACCTCGACAATCTCAACTGGAGGCCTTCTGAGTGAGGCTTCTCGAACTTAAGTTCGAGAATTTTAAATCTTTCAAAGGCCACGTTACCGTCCCTCTCGGACCTGGGTTTACTTGTATTACTGGACCTAATGGTTCTGGTAAATCAAACATAACTGATGCTATCCTTTTCATACTTGGATCTCGCTCTACAAAACTTTTGAGAGCTAGAAAGCTAAAACAACTGATACATGGATTTCAAGAAGGAAGTAAAAAGAAAAGCGGTCCAAAATCATGTAAAGTTTCAATGTCCTTTGACAACAGCGATCGTTTTTTAGCTATAGAAAAAGACCTGGTTACTTTCACCAAAGGAATAAAATTAAAAGGAAAAGATACCACTACATATTATCAAATTGATAAAAAGAAATCATCTGCAAGAGAATTTGAAGCTTTATTCTCGAGAGCTGGATTATATGCAACCGGATATAACATAATTCAACAAGGAGATGTAATTCAAACTTCCTTAATGTCAGGTATTGAAAGAAGAAGAAAAATAGAGGATGTTGCAGGAATTACAGCATACGATAATAGACTAAAAAGAACTAGAAGTGCTAGAAAATCTGTAGAAGCTGATTTGGTGCTTCTAAATGATAGAGCTAAAGAATCTAAAAGGACTTTAAAACAACTTGAGCGAGAAAAAGAAGATGCTGAAAAATTAGAAAATATTCTTGAAGAAATCAATGAAAATGATATCTCCCTAAAATTTAGAACTATTTTTGACTTGGAAGCTGAAATTAACTCAAGGAGAGAAATTGTTGAAAAATATACCAATGAATTAGAAAAAATTGATAAAAAACAATACAAAAGGAAAGAAGATATCGAATCAAACCAATTAAAATTTAAAGAAATTGAAAATGAAATTGGAATTTCAGGAGGGAATAAAGCTCGTGAATTGCAGGAAGAATTGGATAAGGCTAGAGTTGCACATGCCTTGGCAGGAAGAAATGCTGAAAGTGCCCAAAATGAATTAAGAGAACTAGAAATTGAAAGAAAAACAATAACTGAAGAACATAAAGTTGTATCTAAAGAACTTAAAACTCTTACAAAAGAATTAGATTCTCTAAACAAAGAAATTAAAAAATTAGAAAGTAAAGTTTCTGCTAAAGTTACACGCCTAACTGAATTAGAAGGAGCTGCTGCAAATAATTCTGAAGTTGTTAAAAAACAACGTGATCAACTTGAAGAACTCCGGAAGAAAGCCGGTGAACTTGAAATGCAAAGGCATAGGATAGAAGGAGAAAAAGAACAATTAGAAAATCAATTAACCAATGCTAAAGAACAAGTTATACGTTCAAAGCAATGGTTAGAATCAATCATAACTGATGCAAAAGAAGCTGATTTTCAATTAAAGGATATGGAGATTGGAAACAAATCTGCAAACCAAAATTTAGACAAAATTAAGAAAAAACATAAAGATGTTTTGAAAGCGATTGAAAAATATCAAAAAGAATTATCTGATTTAGAATCAAAATTGCGTAATTTATCAATGAAATTAGCTTCAAAAGAAGCTGCACAAAGAGCAAGAGAAGAATTTGGAGGTTATGCCAAAGGAGTTCAGGCAGTATTACAATGTCGTGATGAAGGAAAGTTATCTGGAATTATAGGAACTGTTGCTGAATTAGGAAGAGTTGATGAAAAATATGCAACTGCGTTAGAGGTAGCTGCAGGTGCACGACTACAATCTATAGTTACTGAAGACGATCGGGCTGCTGCTGAAGCTATCGATTTCTTAAAACGTAACAAAATTGGAAGAGTTCGATTCTTGCCTTTAAACAAAATTCACTCATACAAACCAAGTGCCGCAGCAATCTTAATTTCAAAGAAAAGTAGTGCAATTGGCTTTGCTCAGGATTTAGTTAAATTTGATTCAAGATACAAAGATGCATTTGGAAATGTATTTGGTGATACTGTAATTATTGATTCATTGTCTAATGCTAGAGAACATCTTGGTAAAGGAAGAATGGTTACCTTACAAGGTGAATTACTTGAAAGTGGTGGAGCACTTGTTGGAGGTGCCGCACCGCGTACTGGCATTAGTTTTGGAACTGCAGATAGAACCGAAATTGATAATTTAAGTGCTGAAATTGGAAACTTAGATGCTGAAAAGTTGCAGAAATCATCTGCTCTTGGCGAATTGATTGATAGTGCTGGAAAATTAGCTACAGCTAGGCAAGAACTTGAGAGTGAAAAGGCTGCATTCCAAACTCGCGTTACAGACTACGATGGAAGAGCTGAAGAAGTAAAGAAAAGAGTTCAAGAAGCTGAAGATGCTCTAAAATCCCGTGAGGGTATGGTTGAAGCATTACAAGGCGAAATTATCGAAAGAAATGAATCTATTGAAACTTTGGAACAAGACATTCAAACCATTACTGGGGAAATCTCGGAATCAACTAAAGATCTACAGACTATAGCTGGAGGAAAATCATCTAAGAATATTGCCAAATTGCAAAATGAACTAGATGAGTTTAGAGAAGAACTATCTGGAAAACAAAGTCAATTTGCTGCCTTATCTGCTAAAACTGAAGCTACGAAAACAGATGTTGGAAGATTGAAAGGCGATCTAGACTTAAATCAGAAAGAACAAAAAGAACTACAGAAAGTTCTCAAACAAGAAACTCAAAATTCTGCTAAATTAGATAAAGAATTAAAGAAATTAAGAAACGAAGAACAAACTAAGTTTAAACAATTGAAAGGATTAAGAGATTCAAGAGACAAATTACATGATATTTTAACTGAACTAAAAAGTGAATATTCTACAAATCAAGAATTGAAGAGAAGTAGAAAACATGCTATGAATGATTTGAAGGTAGAAATTGCAACACGAGAACCTAGATTATTAGAAGCAAAAGATAGAATTCCTGAGAAAACAAAAACGCCTCAAACCGTTCTAAGTAGAGAAAAATTGGAAGCAAACAAAGAAAACCTAGAAAGAAAACGAAATCGTCTAGGAAGTGTTAACATGCTTTCTTTGGATCATTACAGATTAGAATCAGAACGATTTGGAGAAATAAAGAAACATCGAAAGCAACTGAAAGAAGAAGTAAAGAGATTAGAATCCTTAGAAAATAAAATTTCAAGTAAAAAAGAACATAAATTTATGGGAGTGTACAACCATATTGGTGAAAGTTTCAAAACTTCTTTCAAAGAAATTACTGGAGGTGGAGAAGCTTGGTTAGTTCTTGAAAACAAAGATTCGCCATTTGAGGGCGGAGTCACTATCAAAGCACGTATGCCAAAGAAAAAATTATACCCTGTTGAAGCACTATCTGGTGGTGAAAAATCATTAGTTTCTATGGCCTTTATTTTTGCAATACAAGGATACGATCCAAGTCCATTCTACTTACTAGATGAACCTGACCAGAATTTAGATGGAGTCAATACTGAACATATTGGTAGGGCTATTGCATTACAATCTAGTTTTGCTCAATTCTTAGTTGTTAGTTTACATCATGCAGCACTCCGAGAAGCCGAGAATGTCATCGGTGTGTTCATGGGAGATGATGGAGTATCTCGATTGCATCAAATTCAAGATGTTAATACTTTCATTTCATCATTACCAACTGAAACGGAGGCAAATGCATGAGCCAGGTTGTAAACCATTTATTATTCCACAAAGCTATGGTTGGAATTGATGTTGATCGCGTAGACCAATATATTGAAATTGCAAGTGGAGCTAGTTCAGCTGCTGAAGTCTCAACGATAGAAGACCCATTTACCAGAAGTGTAACTTTACTTTTCATGCTTGTTAAAGAACATGGACTAGATCCATGGTCGCTTGATATGAAGCATTTGATAATGGAATATCAAAAATATGCTCTAAAAGATGATGATTTAGATTTGCCTTTGGCTGGTTCAGTTCTTGGATGGGCCTGGGATGTGCTCAAAATGAGAGCAAGTGGAGCTATTGATGCGACCGAACCAATACCTGAACCTCAACCCGATTGGGTCGATTTTGATTTTGGCTGGGAACCTACTTATGCAGAGCAATTAGAAGATAGTATTGAGCCTCCTATCGAAGAAAGCGTACTGTTTAGAGGAGAACGAAGAGTTACTCTTATGGAATTAGTTGGAGCTTTAGAAGATGCTCGAAATGTTGAAAATGAAAGAAAAGCTCGTTTAGAAAGGAGAAAACAATTGAAAGATGCACGTGAATCTGTACTTTCTGAAGTTGCTGACCGTTTAAGCGGTAAATTACACTTAGATGATCCTACACAGTATAAAGAAAAGGTGTGGCAAAAGATTAATGAATTTAATGGAAAACCTATTCCTATTGGAGATTTGCTTGATAGGCCCGAAAAAGCTAGCGTAGTTCGCACTTTTGTCGGATCTTTATTCTTAGCAAGAGAAGGAAGAATAGATATAATTCAGAAGGATTTAGAAAGTCATAATATTTATGTCAAAAACTTGGAGAATGCTGGATGAAAGAATTAATTGCTGTTGAAGCTGCACTCTTTTCGGCTGGTAGGCCATTAGATCCTACTGAAACTGCTGAAGCTACAGGTTTGTCTAGGAACAAAGCTCTTGGTGCCTTAGATACCTTAGTTGAACTTTACAAATCTAGAGAAGGTGCCTTAGAAGTGATAAAATTAGGAACTAAATATGCACTTCAATTGAAAACTGAAGCTGTTGAATTTGGACGACGCTTAGCTCCACAGGAAATACCTTCTTACTTGCTACGGACGTTAGCATTAATTGCACATGAACAACCTATGATGCAAAAAGAATTAAAATATAAATTGGGAGATAAAGTCTATGAACATGTTAGTGAATTACTCGAATTAGGAATGATTCAAAGAGAACGTAAAGGTCGCTCTTTTGAATTAAGTGTAACATCTGCATTCTTAGAATATTTTGGTATTGAAGCTCAAAATCAATCTGAAATGAAAGCATACTTAGAAAAGGCTCTATCAAGCTCATGAATAGTCCTGGATTAATTGAATTATTTGTTATTGTATTTCTTTTTTGGATTCTACTTGGACCAAACAAAGTTATGGAAGGTGCTCGATTATTGGGTAAAGCCTATAGAGAATTTAGAGGATATGGAACTGGCATTGTATCTGAAAATCCCGAAGTTGATGAAAAAGAAAAAGTAAGAGCTTCTGCTGAAAGATTAGGAATTGATACTGCAGGAATGGATATTTCTGAGATTAAAACGGCTATGCTAGATAAATTGTCAAATGAATAAACTAGAATAAGATTAGTACTAGGTAAAAAGTTTGATATAGTTAGTTACAGAAATGAGGGTGTATGAAGTCAGCAAAAGTCCTAGCTTTAGCAATGCTCTTTTTGTTATCTGGTGCACTTCCACTAATAACTGTAGAAGCTGCAAACGAAGAACGTAGAGATACTGACAAAGGATATATTAGTGAAAAATGGAGAGCTGGACTGGGTACTGGTATTGGAGCTCTCAATTCAATAAAAAGTGCTGATATCGACAACGATGGCGAGGATGAATTAGTATTTGGAAATGCACAAGGATTTGTACATATCCTAGATTGGGATTCAGAAGCTGGCGGTTGGGCTGAAAACTTCCATACAATTGATATGGGTGGAGCTGTGAAAGGAATGGAAATAGCTCAAATTGACGATGATCCTCAATTAGAAATTGCTATTGGATACAACTGGGTTTCTGATGTTGGTAAAGTAAAAATCATAGATGGTGAAACTTTGCTTGCTGAAACAAACTGGTCTTCTGGAGTTTCTTGGTCACATGGACAATGGACTGCTGGGTGGCCATACGGACTTGCAATGGGTGATCTTGATGGAGATGAAGAAGCTGAAATTGCAATGGGAGACGATAGAGGATTTTTGTGGGTTGTAGACACTAATACTCCTGAAATATATGTTGGAAGGGATGTGACTCCTGATGAAGCTGAATGGTACATGGATATTAGTGCTAAAGTAGAGAAAGGTGTTGCAGATGCATGGGGTATAACTTTTGGCCAATTCGATGAAGATGAAGCCATGGAAGTAGCTGTTGGAACTAAGGAAGGTTGGGTTGCTATTTTTGACGGTGAAACTGAAGAACTTCAATGGAAAAAAGACATGGATAACAATGACGGAACTGATAGTCTTTGTTACAGTCTTATTGCTGCAGATTTAGATGGTGATGATATTGACGAACTAATTGTTCCTCAACAAAATAAATTAACTGTTTTTATTGATGGTGAAAAAGATAACTTTGTAGAAGACAGTAGTATCAAAAGTGGATATGGTCTTGCTAATAGTGACTTATTTGGAAGCTCAAACGAAGAATTAATCGTCGCAGACGGTAATGGGAAAATTAGAATTATGGGATTGGTTGGATCCAGTCTAAATACATATCAAGAATGGAACACAGGATATCCTATGAATACTGGAGCTGGAATTACAGTCTCCACTAATGGACATTCTGACCCTTGGTTAATTCACGGTAGTGATTCAGGAATGGTTGTAGCTTGGGAAGTTACTTCACAAACTCAACATAATGAAATCTGGTCAACTAATTCGGCTTCTAATGAAAATTCTCTTTATTCAATTGAAGGCGGTGGTGCATATGGTGTAGCGATGGGGAACATTGATGATGACGATGCGCTTGAGATGCTCGTTGGAAGTGCTTCTGGTAGAGTATATGCTTATGACGGAATAACTTACGAAACCGATTGGGTTAGTCCTGTTTTAGAGAAAAATGCAATGGGAATTGCAATTGGAGATTTGAATAATGATGGAGACAATGATATCGCCATCTGTACTGGAAATCCTGGAGAACCTCAAGTTGAAGGTGAGGGAGGAGAAGGATATCTTTACATTTTTGAAGGAACGGGAACTTCTTTTTCGGAAGTTTATCAGAGTTCTAACATTGATGCAGCCTTAGGAATTACCATTGCTGAATTGGATGGCAGTACATATCCTGAAATTGGGATTGCTACGGGTTATTTGGAAGTGATTGACCCTACTGCAGGAACTTCAGAATTACATGGAAATGTTAGGGTCTATGGTTACAGTGGTTCATCTTATAGCTCTGAATGGAGCTCAAGTGATTTAGATCAAATTGTCGGAGGAATAGCTAGTGGAGATCTAGGAGGAAGTAATGATTACCTAGTTGTTGGAACTAGTGGAGATAGTAGAAATGATAATCAAGTTGCTGGAGAAGTTATTGTATACAAAAGGAGCGGAAGCACATACACTACTGATGGTTCTGCAATTGATTCTGAAAGATATAGGCCATATGGACTTGCTATTGGAGATGTTGATAATGATGGAGAAACTGAAATTGCAGTAGGCACTGGTGATTTTGGTGATTCAAAACCTACAGTTACTGTGTATGAAGGGTCGTCACGTTCTGTTGAATATTCAAAAACTGTAGATACTAGTTCTGTTTGGGGCGTAGCTGCTGATGATTTTGATAGTGATGGTTTTGGTGAGTTAATCTATGGTACTTCTGGAGGTGAAATCTTCCTTTATGATGGAGAAACTGAAGATTTTGAATCTAAAACAAGTGCATTATCTGGAAAAGCTGGACATTATGGTGGAATTGCAATAGGAAATATTGATAATGAAGGTCCAAAAGAAATGCTAGTTGGTAGTGACATTTACATGTGGTTGTTTACTACAGAAGGGCAAACTGACAAACCTGATTTAGCAATTGAAGGGATTGATATTACTTATTCACCTGAAAATCCAGATGAAGATGAAGATATTACTATTGATGTTATTATTCACAACTACGGTGGAGTCAATGCTGTAGATTGGAGAGTTAAACTGTATGATGGTGATCCTGATGCTGGAGGCAAAAAAATAACTGAGTATAGTTCAGATGAAGATGATATTATTGCAGCCGATGGTGGAAATATCTCCATCCAAAGAACTTGGTATGGCGTTTCAACTACTCCAGGATATCATGAAATTTATGCAGT
>Ga0115012_10002386_pt1 | contig 10966 bp, 14 predicted proteins | sample TroAtlMetagenome_FD_88706 | JGI IMG/M metagenome (GOLD analysis project Ga0115012, IMG submission 88706) | Marine eukaryotic phytoplankton communities from Atlantic Ocean - Tropical Atlantic ANT10 Metagenome | ecosystem: Environmental > Aquatic > Marine > Oceanic | place: Tropical Atlantic...
ACCTCTACACCTAATCGGTGCCAAGGTTTTTCACCCGCCCACGCCATAGTTTCTATTTCATGTGCCATATATTTCTCCTTTCTATAAATGTCACGTTAATTAACCTTTTAATAATATAAAAGGGCATAAGCGGTACTTTACGTGTCAAAGCTACGAAAGTAAAGCACTATACAGATTACCCCATTCGTATGGTTTTATAAGAGTTATTAGAGAATTTTGATAAAAACCTTTAGGATTTTCTTGTAATTCTTTTGCACCACTTAAACCATCAACATGGTAGAGTTTAATTACATCTTGTTTTCTAGCTAAAACGAACACCTGACCACCCACCGCTGACCTCTTAGCCATCCATGCTACTTGCATTGGTCGTAGAGTGAGCGACTTACCTCTATGTATCTCTTTTAATTCTATCCAAAACTCTTTGCCTTTAGCACAACCATTTACGTCAGGTACACCCGAACCTGTTAATCCAGTTTCTATTCTTTGAAAATGTATATCTGTTAAATTATTTTTTAACAGAAGCCACAAATCTTTTTCTTTAGCCACTAGACCTCTATACCCGTGTGTGGAGCTAGTTTTTTATTATCTGCGGCTAGTTTTACGTCTTTATCTGCTAACCACGTATTAAAAAGTTCTCTAGCTTTTTCTTTATCGTCACAAACTTTTACAAACTCTAACCATTTTTCTTTTGCTATTCTATTACCGTTGTAGTAGTTCCCGTCTCCTAATTTACATCGAGTAATTATCTGATGAACTCTTTGTTTAGTTATGTTATGTCGTAGACCTATCTCTTGTAGAGTAGACTTATTTTGTTTCCACTCTTGATAAATATTTTTATAACGTACATCATTTTCTTTAGCTTTCTGGTGGTTTATTCCTTGCATTATTGCTCCTCTGTTTGACCCCATGATGGACCAAGTTCATAGTCAACTAATAAAGGCACAACTAAGTCTACACAATCTCGCATAATCTCACATACCTTCTTAGCTTCGGTTTTATCTTTTACAGATATATCAACTTCATCGTGTATTTGTAGATGTGGAATAATCCCCTCTTTCCACAACTCCAACATAGCTAACTTAGTCATATCTGCTGCTGAACCCTGAATTAATCTATTCAGAGCTTTATAAGTGAAAGACCTTTTTAGACTTTCACCATATTCACTTTTAGCTTCTTCTAATGGTAGAGGTGTAGTTCTTTCAAACCTGCTCTCCCATAAATCGAACCTACATCGTCTACCCCCTAAAGTCTTTATATATCCCCTATCTGTAGCTATCCGAGTACATTGGTCTTGTAGTCCTTTTATAAAAGGTACTTTCTCGTGATACTGGTCGAATAGCTTTTGTGCTTCGCCATCATCTAAACCTAATTCATTAATTAATTTTTCTTTACCCATGCCATAGCTGAGTCCTAGATTTATCGTCTTAGCTTGTTTACGTGGTATATTAGCCATATCTGCAACTATCTGATGGAAGTCTGCATTTCTTTCGGTATACTCTACTACTGCTTCTTTAGCTCCCGCTAAGTTCATTTTATCAGCATAATGTACAGTTAATCTAGGTTCTTGTTGTGAGTAATCAAATACTCCCCATTCACAATCTTCTTCAGGTATAAAGATAGAGCGTATCATATCTCCTATCTCTGGGTCTCTCGCAGGTACTTGTTGTAGATTAGGATTACTATAACTGAACCGACCACTGACCGTGCCTCCTCTATCACTACGTAATGGATGAGCTTCTGCGTGTATACGACCTTCGTGGGAATGTTCTAATATCATCTTATCTATAAAAGTAGTTCTAGCTTTATTTAATTTTCTAGCTTCTACAATTAATCTAGGTAATTCATGTGTATGATTTTCTAACCATTGTCTTTGGAATGAAGCCATACCTTTTTCTGTTCTGGGGTAGAACAACTTATTTTTATCAAAAATATCTTGTAAAGAAGCATTAGCCCATAGATTAACTTCCGAACCATACTTCCTTTTTATTTCTACTTGAATCTTTTGTTCTTTTTTAGATAACTCTTTAGAAGTTAATTCTGCTTTTTCTTCGTCTACTCTTACTCCTCGCCACCTCATTTCTATAAGTAGAGGTATTAAACTAGTTTCTAACTCATATATCTTTGACAAGTCTTGACTTTTTATTTCTTGTTTTAATTTATCCCACACTTTTAACGTAAGTGCTGCGTCTTGCTCACCGTATGGACCAACGTATTTAGAATGTAGTTTATACATTTCTGATTTAGGGTTTACTCCATAAGCGAGTGCTGCGTCTTGTAATAAAGACTCATCTTTTTTATTATTACAATAACTCTCACCTAATGAATCTAACGAATAGGAACGTCTATTTTCATCGATGAGAGGTGCTGCGAACATAGTATCTACTATATTTCCACACACCTCTACACCTTCTCTTTTTAACCACCCAACATCGTAAAGTGAGTTATGAAAAACTACATCACGTTTATTAGATGAAAGAGTTTTAGACAGCCATTTGAGGACTAACCCCTCGTCTAAGTTGCCCCCGCCTTGATGTCTAAAAGGAAAATAACCTTTCCAGTTATCAGTAGCTACACCCACACCTATGACATAACCGTCACCCGTAGCCCATCCTGGACCCTTGACTAATAAGTTAGGGTCACAAGTTTCTAAATCTACTGCGATAGTTTTTGTCTCGGGTATATTAGGAAATAAATCTGGTATTTCCCAATTACTCTTAGGTGCGAACATAGGTTCTTGAATCATTTTTTCTTTTTACGTACCACTTGAACTTTAGTTTTCTTAGCTTGAGGTTTTTTACCTTTAGCTTTTACTCTAGCAACCGTTTTCGATTTCTCGGGTGTTTTAGGTCTATGTTTCTTTTCTTCGAACTTAGGTAAATCGACTGCTGCTTCTTCTACAGCTTTATCGACTTTATCGTCTTTCTTAAAAAATTTAAGAACTTTAGCTATTATCGTCATTTGGACTCTCCTGTATTATAGTTGTACTAAACATTTCTTCTATGGTTTCAGGGTCGGACTGGTCTAGTATATGTTGTTCGCAAAGTAACAAATATCTACGTAAATCACGTATATCATCTAATAGACCTGCTTCTCCTTTAAATGCTTCTCCAGCTTCAAAGATATCCCAACCATGTTTTTCTGATTGGTGTTCTATCCTATCAAACTTACGAGCTAACATCATAAAAGCTCCTACACCTCCTCTACGTTTCCAAGAATCTCCATATGAAGTTTCTGCTTTCTTCAACGCTTCAAGGTCTCTTTGTGCTATGTCTTTCATAGCTTCCCACTTACTTGTCATAAGTACTCCTTATTTATTATTTAAATTATATGCCTTATCTCTTTTGGTTATCCAATTAAAACAAGCCACCATCCAATCTTGAGCAGTAATTTTAGATACATACTCATACGCTTTATCGTAATCTTTTTCTTTATGAGCACTAAACGCTTTCACCATAGGCATAGCTATGTCTTTGAAAGTAGGCTCATTAAAATTATAGTTAGATAAATCGATTTTCTTTTCGTCTGTTAATAATTTTCTTTGGTCACCGTCTTCGAGCCACCATAAATTAAAAGGACTAAAAAATATTCTTAATTCTTTATCAAAAATGTCTTTATCTGTATAGAGTGGACTATATTCATAGCCGTCACAGTAATCAGAACTCAGGTGTCTATAGGTTAGAGGGTCAAGTTCTGCTCCTTTTATTCTATCCCAAACTTTATTTTCATAGACGTGCAGACTATCGCTAATTTGTGTATATACTCCTATATCAACTCCGATAGCTAAAGCAATATATTCCTGAAGGATAGACATATGTACTGCATTAGCACCATAAGCACCCCATACCATATCGTTAGAGCGATTACAAACTGTCATATTTAGTTTCCCGTTTCTGATTTTAAAATAAATATTCGTATTACAAGGCACATCTAAAGACTTATCAGCTAAATCTTTTATGCCCCACATCTGTAAAACTGCACGTCTATCGTTAGGGTTTTTAATTAATATATCTATAATTTGTTCTATTTGGTCTTCACCAAAATAACTTCTCCACCTATTACCATAGGCAGCATTTAAAGTCCTACCGTCATCAGAAAAATCTTTCATAGATTTTACAAAATACGTGAGCGGTGCTAAATCATTATTACCGTTTAACATCCATAGACTTTCTATAAAATGAAAAAATGGGTTAGCGTCTCGTTTAGTACAAAATAAAACTCGCTCCCAAGGATGTTGATAAACAGTAGTTAATGGTTCATTTAATTCTAATGTTTTACCATTCCTACTATCTTGTTCTATATAGTTATCTGGAAAACAAAATAAATCAATCCCTCGTTCTAGGGCTTCATTCACATTCCTTACCTTTAACGTATTCATACGGGTGAGTTATGCATTCCTGTTATTTCATCTATAAGAAACCCTATCTCTGATTCCGTAAGCACGGGTATCTTCCTTTTTATAAACTCTACCGCTTGAGTATAGTCTGCGGGTACGTTTAGAAAATACGCTACTTCTACAAATTGAGTATAGTATTTATCTACTTGCTCACCCCATGTTTCTAATAGCTCTATAGCTAGTTCATTCATTTTGCCCATATGCTTTCTCCTTTTTCTATATCTTCCACTAATGGAAGATTTTTATCATGTTTATAAATAGACCTTGTTCTTCCTTCTTCTTTTAATATACGAGAATATTTATCGAATTCACAAAGTCCTCCTTCTATTTCTCTCATTTCAAAATTATGTTTTAAATCATACATACCATTATTTAATACCCACCAATTATGGTTATTAACTTTTACTATGTCGTAAAGCTCACACATTTCAGAGTTCCAATCATGACTTCGTTTAGAAAAAGTTAATTCCCTACCCGTCAGTCTATTTAGTCCTCGCATTGCTCCTGGACCTGCATTAGCCCACGAACAAATATCTGTAGCTTCGTTTAACAAATGAGTAAATCGTAAATCCGTAACTACTTCGTATGCCATAAATGGACCCATATACGGATATTCCTTTATAAGTTCCCATGCTTTCTGTAATGAACCACCGTCTTCTTCTTTATACTTATAAAGTTGTTCTAAAATATAATCTTTAGCGTTCCACATATGAGTTATAGATTCAGCGACTCCTGTAACTTTATCCATACGGTTAGGTGTTTTGATAATATAGGCACCCGTAATCCATTTAGATTGTGGTCGTATAAGTTCTATAGCTTTTTCTCTATCCCATTCTATATGTAAGTTATTATCTAATAGAGTTCTACCCGTTTCTATAAGATTAAACCACCTAAAGATAACCGTAGCCATAAATACTTCGGGTTTATCTTTTAATGGGTCTCTTATATGGGTTCTTAACCAACGGGTAGTTCTATCGTCTTCCCTAAATACTTGACAGAACTTAAACTTTCTAAGTATCTCGTCTTCTGTCCAAGGAGGTTTATCGTTGTAATATTCTTTACATACTCGTATACCTTCTCTTTCAGCAATCCAATACTTATATAGTTCTACTTGTTCTGGTATAAAGGTCATTACTTTTTACGTATTCTCCATGCACAATTATTAGCTACCTCTGGGTAAAAAACTGCTCCTGCTAATCTCATAAACTGTTTACCGTATCGGTCTTTCATTACTTCGAACTGCTCAGGAGTAAATCCACCTTCTACTTTATTTTCTACTGCTTTTTTCAATCTAGGCATTTGTATAAATGTTCCAGTAACAGCTTCTATCTCAAAGTTTCTTTCTAGTTCTTCTTTTAGTTCTTGAAAGCCCCACTCATATACATGGTCTTCTGGAAGTTTATCGTTAGAGCCGTCGTGGTTAGGAGTAGATACATATCCTAATGCTCCTGGTCTCATAACCCTAGCAACGTCATCTAGCCAAGTAGGAACAAACTCTCTACCCATGTGTTCTATAACTTCCGTAGACCAAAAGAAATCTATACTTTCATCGTCTAATTTAAATACAGGGTCTACTGTTAAATCTTGTATACGTATCTCACCGTTAAATATCTTAAACCACGCAGAGTCTTTTAATTCTCCACCTGCATTAGACCAATACGGGTTTTCCATTTCACATGCAGGGTCTATATCGTACCCAACGTATGAGCTAATTATGTCAGTCTTTTTTATTACGTATGCTTTATAAAGACAACGTAACGACCAACACTCACCACAACCAACCTCAAAAGTATTAAGTGGTCTACCTAATCTTTTAGCTTCGTCTATACATAGTGATGCTATTTTATCAAAACGACTCATATGAGCTAACTCATCAGGTCTCCAATTACCTAGAATACCTGCTGACGCTAAGTCCATTCTAGTGTTTTTACTATCGTTTTCATTAACAGTAAGTTTTCTTCTTATTGATGACATTATATCTCCTTTAAAATTAATTCTATTTCTTCACCTTTATCTTACGTGGTGGTTTCTTTTCTTTATTTCTTATTTTTTCCATCATTTCCATATGTTCTTTCATGGTCATACTTTTATTAGTCATTTCCATATGTTCTTTCATGGTCATACTTTTATTATTCATTATCTACGCTCTCTTTTAATTAAATCAGACATACGTGTGGGTATCACAATATGAGTATTACAAAAGTCACAACACCTTCCTTCATCTTTCACAGGACTTGGATTATGTCCGAACTCCTCGTCTTTTTTACGGTTACATATAACACAATTTATCATTCTAATCTCCTTTACATATAGTAGTTTACTTTATATTTATTACAAAGTAAAAGACTTTTTACATTTGGTAGCAGCGAGGACTTTGAGGTTCAATAAGGTACAAGTTCTCTTTAGTTCTCGTAACTGCAACATAAAATACTCTATTCTCATCATCAGGATTTTGCTGATAATTTTTATAAACTCTATTAGTAATATCTGTAATCAATACTACATTCTCACATTCACCGCCTTTAGCAGCATGAATAGTAGATAATTTTATTCTAGGTTTTTTAGTAATCTTTTCTCCTCTACGTAACATAGCTCGTATGTAACTAATTTCTTTTACACTTAATAAACTAAAAGCGTCAAACCAAACAGTCTGAGGTATATCAGGAAAATAATACAACATATCTTTCATATCGAGTTTTGCTTTTTCATCGATAGTATCTATAACTTTAGGATTTTTTAATTTAATCTGTTTTATAATGTTTACACATTCAGCTAAAGTTATTTTTTCTCCTGCTCTAAGTCTTTCCCAGTTTATTACAGATTGTACCTTTTTCTCAGAAATACTGGGTCTACCCTTTACTTCAAAAAACCAACCTTCGTTTCTACAATACTCATCTACTTGTTCTAAAAGGTAGTTTGTCCGAGCTAATACAAGCCATTCACCGCTTTCCATGTTTACTAAATCTATGTTTGGTTCCCACCTTACTGTACCTTTTTGTTCTCTAGGATTCCATGTTTTATGTACTCTAGAACGTACTTGATTTATACATTTCATAGCAACATCGTGTACAGAAAAAGGTACACGATACGACTGTTTTAAAATCATCGCGTCTTTAGAATTATTAATTAAATAGTCAACATCAGCACCCGCCCACTTATAAATAGCTTGGTCATCGTCACCCGCAACATAAACTCTGGTAGAATTTTCTGCTAACTTACGCACCACTGACCACTGTAAAGGGGACAAGTCTTGAGCTTCATCTACATACATAACATCTAACTTAGGTATTTCTCCTTTAGTCAAAAAGTCTTGTAACATATCTGTATAATCTACGAGTAATCTATCTTGTTTAAATAAATTTAATCCTTTGGCATAACGCTCTAATTCAAACCAACCTACAGCGTCTTCCACATCATGCCATTGGTCTTTTAAATCTACTCCTCGCATACGTGCTAAGTTTTCTATAAACGCTAATCTATCATCATGTGTCATAGCAAATAAATGACCGTCGTCTGAACTACTAGCCCCTGTTAATTTTAAATTCATCTTCTCATTTAAATCTAAAATATCCCTACGACCTAAAACATTTTCTCTATTTAATCCTAGTTGTCTAAACGCTAGAGAATGTAGAGTCCTAAAATAAGGTAAATCTTTATCTAAAATATTATCAAACTTAGCTATAGCCCTATCTTTACCCTCAGATACCGCCTTTTTAGTGAAGGTAAAAAACCCTATCTTATCAGGTTCTGTTCCACTTTCTAATTCATCTTCTATAAGACCAAGTAAGGTACTCGTCTTACCAGTTCCAGGAGGTCCAAGAATAACTTGTGTTTTACTAGGTAATGTCATATTGGGTTATCATCAAACTCAGGTAAATCATGTGACTCATCTTGAGCTTTAAATTCATCTATATACCACACGTTCACTCCCTTGCCTTTTATATTGAAAAAGTATGGTTCTCCGTTTAATTGTTTTAATTTAGAAGTTAATTTATTTCTTTGATACTCTTTAAAATTATGTCTATGTAAATACTCCATAAGGTCTGCTAATCTAAAATATGTTCTACCTTTATCTGTCCAAGGTTTATGTAGTAATAATTCATCACGTTCTCTAGCAGGTCTTTCTGTACAAAACGCTTCTAATAACTCTAAGAAAAATCCTTCGGTAGAAGCCTCTTTAGGCACTTCTACAATAGTTAATGCGTCTAATAACTGCTGTATTATTTGTCTCCAAACATTTTCTTTTACCTTCGGTGGTATTTTATTTAAAGCGTCCATACACTTACGCTGAAATCTATTTTGGTTTAATAGGTCATCCGTTTCTAGTTCTAATCTACCGCCTTCTACATCTAAGAACCATATTGGTGGGTCACTATCTTGTTTAGTTAAATTACTAAACAATGGCGTCCCCCCTCCTGCTCCGATACCATACTTCCTAGTTCTACAAAGAGGACTATTACAGTGTCCAGCAAGAGGTTGGTCGTTACATTTATAGAAATAATCTTTTCTGTTTACTTGTTTTGCAATAGTTAATACTTCTTGTGCACCTAATGGTGGTTGCATATATTTTATATTTACTTCTTCTAATCTTTTTTCCCAATCGTCTGGGTATTTCTTTCTTAAAAATACACCTAAATTAAATAACCCTGAGTTTCTCGTACCTTTCGGAAACCCTTGTACAATTAAATGTTGTAAGCAAGGAGGGGACTGGTCTATCCAGTCTACCTCCTCGCTTAAAGGACTAGCTTCTAATGATTCTAGCCCTGAGGGGGTTATTGTTAATTCTTCTGCTTTTTCTAAAAATTCTTCGGGACTAATAGCTTGTCCATCTTTACCATAGGCATACCGTGTAGAGTTTTCTCCTGCGAAATACGGCATATTCAGAGTGCTTCCTCTGTCTCCTCTATCTAATAATAATTGTGTTTGTTTTGGAAATATCTCAGCCTGACCAAAACCTATTGACGCAGCAAGTTGTCTTAACTTACGTTGCATTAATGAGGCTTCGACAGGCTCAGATACGAAAAGATAAATATGTGCTCCTCCGCTTTTACTACGACAGACGGTAAGTGGTAGTTTATGTTTCGATATCTTTTTAGCTAGTCCTTTTAAGTCTAGTTGATATTCGTCTACATCTATTGCTCCCCAGACACATTGATTATTTTCATCAATGGCTACGATTCCTATACTTTGTTTCCCATTTAAATGGTTTTCCCAAAGTTTAAGCAGTCCTTCATCGGATAGCTCTTTAGATATAGTTACATTTTTCCCACTCGCCTTACCGTCTTCCCTAGTCTCGTTCAGGGCTGTAAAAGTCCCATACGCTTGACGAAGTCCAGCAAACCGTTTGGCAAATTCCTCTGCCAACGACATAGATTACCCCTCTATTAAAATGGTGCTTCTTCAGCCTCTCCATTATTTTTTGATGTAGTACCGTCTTGTTCATGTTTAACTTCAACGTCACCTTGTTTAGCCGAAGACATAAACTCTTTAGCTACCATAGCTGTGTCTATATCAGTTTGACCTTCTTGGTTTACTGTAAAGACATTCCATGTGCCCTTATCGTTAGACATAGAACTAGTACCTAGCTTATAGGTAAAAGCGAACATAGGTGCTTGAACAGAAGTTCCTGCACTATTTTTCACTCTAGCCATTCTAAGCATAGTTAACCATTTCCTAGCTACACCAAGTTGGGTAGACGTCATAGTTATAAGTGCTTGTTGAGGATGAGGTTCAGTAACTAAGACGAAAAACTGTGCAGTTTCTACAATCTCGTTACCGTTCTGTAAATAATGACGTCTAGTTTGTTCATCTCTTTTACAAGATTTTAAAATAGATATGTCATGATTAGCGTCTACTAATCCTCCTCCTTTTTCTCTGGGAATCCACTCTATATACTTTTTAGAGTAAGCACAAGGTACTACTGAAATACCTTCATTCCCGTCGTACACTTCACCACTGACCGTATTTATCAGGTCACCAGCAGAAGCACCTTCGATATAGTTTCCACTATTCTTATTTAGTTGTGGGGACATAGGTTGGAGTAAACGTATAAAGGGGATAGCATAATCCTCCGTTGTAGCCTCCTCTAAGCCAGTTCCCGCAGATAACAAAGAATCATCATATGCCGCTACTGCGGTAGACTTCTTCTCTGCAACCTCTGTGTTTTGCGTATTCGCCATATTACACCTTTTTTATAGTTGCTTTAGTGCCTACAAAGACACCAAATGGTTCACTTGGAATATCCACTCCATTACTAAGTTGTTCTTTTACGAACGCTTTTAAAGTACTAGGGTGAATGCTTTGACGTATTTCTGGAGCTAGTCCTCGAGATTTTAGAGCGTCTACAGTTTCATTAACTACAACGTCTTCGTCTCTACCGAACTTTAGAAGTACTTCATTTTTAATAAGTCCTTCATGTCCGTTACGGACAAGCCAGTCATACGCCATTTGTTGATTAGCTTTAGAAATATGAGCACCATAGTAATCTCCTATAGTAATCTTCTCTCCGCTACTCAAGATTATTTCCGTTAGCCCTGCAGTTTGCATAGCGTCTGGAAGTTCTTGTTCAGCTAC
>Ga0115012_10002387_pt1 | contig 10965 bp, 12 predicted proteins | sample TroAtlMetagenome_FD_88706 | JGI IMG/M metagenome (GOLD analysis project Ga0115012, IMG submission 88706) | Marine eukaryotic phytoplankton communities from Atlantic Ocean - Tropical Atlantic ANT10 Metagenome | ecosystem: Environmental > Aquatic > Marine > Oceanic | place: Tropical Atlantic...
TGCAGAAAAGTATATCATTGCTGGAGAAACAGCAGATACTGCTGTAATGTTTTTACCGTCTGAATCTGTATATGCAGGTATAAATCTACATCTGCCTGAAAGTATTAATTTGGGAAGAAGTAAAAAAGTATTTATGGCAGGCCCTGATAATTTAATGCTACTTTTAAATACTGTAAGAGCTGTTTTAAGAGATGCCAAAATGAGTGAGTCTGCAATAGAGATAAAGTTAGAGGTTGGTAAAATGATGGATAATGTAAACCGATTAGATGATAGGGTTAATAAACTAAACACCCATTTTGCAGCTGCACAAAGTGATATAAATGCAATTCAAACCTCTACAGGAAAGATTACTCGTAGTGGTCAGAAAATTGAGGAAATAGAAGTAAGTCCAATAAAATCTATTGAAAATCAAGATAACTAATTCGAATTCTTTCTAAAAAATAATGTTACATTAGCTATATTTAATCCAAATTTACTTATAGAGGCTTTGTTTACTATAGTTTCATGGTCAATTCTAAACATCCAGTCATTAAAACTAACTCTAAGTTCAGCAAAACCTAAATCCAAATCCATTTTATATTTCATGTTAAAGGCGTTGCCTACTTCTTTACCAATAGCCTTGCCAATTATATCATTAGCTAAGCCTTGATAAGTGTCTTCGCCTAGTTTGCTAAACTCCCAAACTCTTTTATCTGTTTCACCGTCTGCATAATAAAAATCCTCTTCTAAAGTAAGGATACCGTTATTAATTCTTCCATGCATCTTCACTTTAAATTGTCTTTTTAAATTCCCAAATCTATCTTCTATAATTCCCCAGGCTGTAACTTCACCTTCAAAAAACTGCATTAAATTAAACTCAGGTTTTGTGTTTGCAAAATCTTCAATTTTCATAGATGAACAACCTGCTATACCAAGAAAAATAATTAAGAAGGAGACTAATCGTAACCACAACATAATAAATCCCTTATAAGATTAATAGTTTAATTTATATAATTAATTAACATCATTTTTTGATAAATCAAAAAATATGCAGATTTGTAATTTATTAAACTGATCAATAAATCAATTTAATAAATGCTCAAATATTATTTTTTAATTTTCTAATTTTTAACTTTTGAAAAAAAGTATATAATCTATTATAGTGTTTAGTAATTATATTTTAAAATGACTTGCTTTTCAAAAGTCGTTTAAGTGGGGTTAAAAAAATGATTGAAACAATTCTTAAGGACTTAAGGTATGCTGTAATTTCAGGTGTCGTCCTAGCTATAGTATTAATGTTTTTTATAGGAAATTTAGGAGAGTATCAAGGGTTTGCAGCTTTATGGAGTTGGTTACTTCGATGGTGCCATGTTCTATCTGGTATTATGTGGATAGGTCTACTTTATTATTTTAATTTTGTACAAATTCCAAATATGGGAAATATTCCTGACGAACAAAAGCCAGCAATAGGCAAAGTAATTGCTCCTGCAGCGCTTTGGTGGTTTAGATGGGCAGCTTTGGCCACTATTCTTTTTGGCCTTCTTTTGGCACATGATCAAGGGTATCTTTTAGAAGCAATGATACTTTCTGAAAGTCATTGGGCAATTGGAGTTGGAATGTATTTGGGAACAATAATGTTTTTAAATGTTTGGTTAGTTATTTGGCCAAATCAACAAAAAGCATTAGGTTTAGTGGAAGCGGACGCAGAAACTAAAGCAGCGTCAGCTAAGACAGCCATGTTGTTTTCGAGGACTAATACAGTATTATCAATACCAATGTTAGTTTCTATGACAGTCCATCAAAATTTATTTGCGTAATATAGTTTAATATCTATATAAACTGCCATTCATTTGAGTGGCAGTTTTTTTTTTGAAAATTTATGGATTATAATACATTATTAAGTTTAGTAATACCTATTTCAATTAGTGGATTATTCTCAGGAGTAATAGCCGGTCTATTTGGCGTAGGTGGAGGTATAATATTAGTTCCTGCGATAGTTTTCACTTTGGAATTTTTAGGCTTTAATCCATCAATTACGATGCATATAGGAGTAGCCACCTCACTTGCATTAATTGTTCCTACAGCCGTATCTTCAACATGGGGGCATCATAAAAAAGGTGTAGTGGATTACCATATAATTAAAAACTTATTTATCGCTATAATTATTGGTTCTTTTTTAGGGGCAATTTTTGCACAGAAGGTATCCGGAGATGGACTTAGATTAATATTTGGTATTATGGCTACTTTTGCTTCGTTTAACATGATGAGAAAAGCGCAATTTATATTTGGGAAAACCATGCCAACTAATATTTCAATTAATTCTTTAATGGGTTTAATTATTGGATCAATTTCAGCTATGGTAGGAATAGGAGGTGGGGCTTTATCAATTCCTTTAATGAATGCTTTTTCAATTGCTCAACATAGAGCAACTGGAACAGCTTCAGCGATAGGCTTAGTAATTGCTATTCCCAGTACCATCGTTTATTTAACGGCACAAACAAGTCATTTATATTTCCCAGATTGGTCAATAGGTATGATTTATTTGCCTGTATTTTTTGTCTTCTTACCCTTAACTATTTTAGGTGCCCAAATAGGAGTAAATATTGCCCATAAATTAGATGGTTTATTTCTCCGAAGAATATTCTCTGTTTTTTTGCTAATTATGGCGATAAGAATGATCTATTTGGCTCTTACTTAAGGAATATATGATATGTTGAAAATTTCAATAATTTCAGGAAGTAATAGGAAAAAATCTCAATCTATAAGAATATCTAATATTTTATTAAAAAAACTATCTTACAAAAATATTAACGTTGATTTAGTTGATTTAGAGAAAGAAAATTTACCTTTTTGGGAAGATGATTACGATGATTTTATTTCTCCACATAAAAAAGCCTTTAGTGAAACATCTGAGTTATTAAAACGATCTGATGGATTTATTTTTGTGGTTCCAGAGTGGGGAGGTATGGTTCCGTCGCAGGTAAAAAATATTTTTTTATTGTCATCAAATAACGAATTAGCACATAAACCAGGTCTCATCGTAACGATTTCAGAATCTATGGGTGGAGCTTATCCCATAGCTGAATTGCGAAGTTTTTCATATAAAAATACAAAGATTTGCTGGATACCGGAGCACATTATCGTGAGAAAGGTAAAAGAGTTCCATCCAGATAAAGATGAAAGACTAAATTCAAGGATAGATTATAGTTGCAAAATGCTTATTGAGTATTCTAAAGCGTTAAGACCTGTAAGAGATGCCGCAGACTTAAAAACATTTAAAAACGGCATGTAAAAAGGCAATTATTTTAATAATTTAAATGAAAATCTTATTATCATTAATAGCACTCTTAGCATCAGTACTTTTTGTACAGCTTGGAAGTGGTTCTCTAGGTCCATTAGATGCTCTTTCAGGGGAAATACTTAATTTTTCATCAATTGAAATTGGTTTGATAGGGTCAGCACATTTTTTGGGGTTTATGATTGGTTGTTATCTAACGCCTCTATTAATTTCAAGAGTTGGACATTCTAGAACCTTTGCATCTTTAGCTTCATTAGGTGCAATTTCAGCTTTAGCACATATGATTTTCCCTGAGGCCTTATGGTGGATTATTCTCAGAATTTTATCAGGTATGTCTGTAGCGGGCACTTATACAGTTATAGAAATATGGATACAGCCAAAATTAAATAATCAAAATAGGGGTAAAATTACTGGTGTTTATAGACTAGTCGATATTTCTGGAACTTTAATGGCTCAGGCAATGATTGCTTTATTGGAACCGGCAACATTTATTGCTTATAATATAATTGCTGTTATGTGTTGTCTTTCAATATTACCACTCAGTTTAACTACAAGTTTACCACCAAACATACCTCATAAAATTCGTTTAAAACCCATCATGGTTTTTCAGTTTTCTCCTTTAGCAGCTTATGGTGTTCTTGTAGCAGGTTTGAGCAATTCAATTTTTAGAACAATGGGCGCATTGTATGCATCATATTCAGGTCTCAAAATATCTCAAGTAGCACTTTTCCTTGTCTTTGGTATTTTAGGAGGAGCTTTAAGTCAGGTGCCAGCAGGTTGGTTAGCAGATAGGTATGATAGAAGGTATGTCTTGATTGGTTTCAGTATTTTTGCTTTTTTATCATGTGTTATGATTTCTTTGATAAATACTAACAATATATTAGTATTTTATATTTTAATATTGTTATTTGGTGCTGCTACTTTCCCAATTTTTTCACTAAGCGCAGCTCATGCAAATGATTTTTGTAATGATAGTGACATGGCAGAGTTAAATTCCTCTTTGATTTTTACTTTTGCTTTAGGAGCAATAATAAGTCCTTTTTTATCTGGAAGTTTAATAACATTATTAGGACCCAGTTCAATGTTTGTTCTTATAGGTTTAAGTCACGTATTATTGATAATTTATGGAGTTTATAGAATGGGGATTAGACCGACACTATCTGAAAAAACACCATATATTTATTTACCTAGAACATCAGCCATCATTTCTTGGTTCATTAAAAATGAAGAAAAATAAAGATATCAAGATTTAAAATATCTAATTCCAATCTAGAGTTCCTATTTTATCACAACTGTCACACCTAATTTTCCATATATCGGAAGTTGTACCACATGACTCACAACCCCATCTTTGGCTTGGATTTGCATTTAAAGCTTTCTCCAATTCCTCATTAGATTTTGATTTATCATCACTTTTATCAGCTAACCTACTCTTAAGTTGGTGGTATGTGGTATTATATTCTTTAGTTAAAACTTTGTTTAATTGATCTTTTGCCTCGCCAGTTAATCCTGCTGAAATAGCTTCATCAGCAATTATGTATCGTGCTTGAGCACTTGCATTTTCATCTGTAAGTTTAATTAAGTTTGCAATATTACTTGAAGATCTTTCATTTTTCCAAATTAATTTCAATGTTTTTGAAATTTCTGGATGCGGCTGTATTTTCCAAGTTTTTGAGAGAAGTGAGAGAGCTTTTCTATCATTATCTTTGCTAATAAAGATTTTAGATAAGGCAATAATAGCAGGGATAAAGTCTGTTTTTTCACGAATTGCTAAAGAGAATGATTTTTCAGCTTCATTTAATTGGTTTTCTTCAAGTTTAATAAATCCAATTTTCGTATGTAAAGAAGCCCCTAACTGTTGTGCTCTTGTTTCATCTATAGATCCAATTCTCCTAGCCTTTTGCAATGCTTCAATAGACTTTTCATAATTATTTTGTTTTGCTTCCATTATAACGAGCATAGAATTTAATTTTGGATTTCTTGGTTGAATGCTACTGGCTACTCTTGCTCTATTAAGAGCTTCCTCATGGTCATTACTCTCAATAGCTAATCTCATTAGACCAAGTTGACCATGGAATTTAGTATTCTTTCTATCTGCTAAACTGTTAAAATATTTATATGCAGCATTTTTATCTCCAGATAAATGAGCTGCGTGAGCTGATAGCATTTCAGTCAAATCTTTATTGTCTAAAAGTCTTTTTGCTTGAGCAGCAAATTTTTGAGCACTTTCTACATCGCCTGCTGATGAAGCAACAAGGCCGTATGCGAGCGCATTATACCCACTCTTTTGTCTATTTTCTCTCAATAGTCTAAAAATTCTTGAAGGAAGTTCTAAAAGTATTTTCCATAGATTATAAATCCATAACACTATTAATATTAAAATAATTAATCCACCAACAAGTATAGATGTTGGAATTTCCATTTTCCATCCAATCCATATAATTTCTGTATTGCCTTCCTGACTCGATATAAGAGCTACTAATAAACAAATAGAAATAATCTTTATTGACCACCAAATTACTTTAATAATCATTTAATATAATTCCTATAGTTTTGAAGGATATTATTTGCTGAATCATTAATTTCGAATCTTGAGTTTAAATCATTTAACCATTTTAAAGCTGGTTTTTGCATTTGATCAGGAAGATTATAAAAATTTTCAACCACGCCATTTAAATTATTATTATTTAAATGATATTCTATATTTGAGATCAAATCATAGGGATTATTGCCCTCAGTAATGCCAGCCCTTCTAAGTTTTATAGATTTTATTATCCAGTTAATTTTTTCACTAATGAAATTATCATCTTCATTTGGTAGAAATTTTAAAATAGAAGGAATCAGTGATTCAAAATTATCTTTTAATGCTTTAAGTGTTGGAGGTGGTGACAAAGAGTATTTGTGAAGCGTCTTAAGATCATTTGAAAATCTTGTTAAAAATTCTTTACTGTTGCTATTATAAATTTCGATTAATGTTTGATTCCAAGGAATGTTATCTTTGAATTCATTATTTAATTTTTTAATAATTGAATTAAGGTCAAAGTTATTTTTTGGCAAAACACTTTTTTTGGGATTAATTATTTTAGACTGGTTGTCATTTTGCAACTTGTTTTTTAGTTGTAACTCCAACCCTTCTAACTTTTCGTTTAGATTGGATAAGTAAGATAATATTTCATCATTATTTTTTTGATTTTCATTAATTTCATTTTCAATATCAGATATCTTTTCAGATAATTTTATTACACTCTTAGATAGATTATCGTATTTTTGAAATTGACTAGAATTAACTAAATTGTACTTTTTGTTAAATGAATCCTCAATATTAACTTTTAGTTCCTCAATATATTCTTCATTAATTATATAATTTTTTTGAAAATCAGTCCAAAAATAGACAGATAGGATTAATAAAGATAAGAAAAATATGATTATAATAATCAATAGTATAATGAGTGTATTTTTTTTTGGCTTTTTATTTTCTATTAATTTTTGATCATTATTTTGGTTCACAACGATTTTTCCATTTCGTTAAAAACTTTCATTCCTAATGAAAGTACTGATGCCCTTCTTTTTCTTCTAGAAAGAAAAACTTTATTTAGAGATAAATCACATAAATAATTTATAATTTGTTCATTGATCCCAATAAAATTTATATTGTCTAAAAACTTAAATAAATTTGCTTTATTAATCAACTCAATCCACATTTCTGCACTTTTAAAAGAAAAAAATAGAACGATCAAAACCTGTTTTTTGGATATCAAATTAGATGAACTTTCATCTAGTTCTTTCAAAGGCAGAGTGGCGTATGTTTCCTTTTTATAAACACTATAGACATTACTTTCTAATTTTCTGTATACACTATCTTTTAGATTATTATTAGATGGCCAAAGAATTTTTGATTTTTTAGGTAAAAAACATTTTACCTTATTAGCTAAGAATAATGCGTCGCTATTCCCAACTATTAAATTTTCTGCACCATAAATACGAGCTAATTTTGCAGTAGAACTTCCAACACAAAAAACTGGGGTTCTTTTATTTTCTATAGATTTAATAATGTTTGCAGCATGTCTACTTGTTAAAAAAATTCCATCATAAGTAGATTTTAATTTAACATTATTTTTGTGATATTTTCATCGAAGGTGATGCGATAGCATTTATATTCTTTCTATTTAATAATTTGCAGTCTTTTAATGCATCATCAATAGGCCGTGTGGTTAATACATACATCTTCAAAACCCTAAAAACCTTTATTTCTCTTAATAATATTTTTAGCTAAAGCCTTGCCAATATTTATAGCATCCTTAAAGCATCCTGAAGTCTTATCAGAAACAACAACAGAGCCATCAGGGTTTGCTATGGCACCAGAAAGAAATAGAGTCTCATCCTTTATATTTGCTGAAGCACCAATTGGTGAACTACAAGTTCCGTTTAAATTTGCTACAAATGATCTTTCTGCTAATGTTTCATATTCTGTTATCTTATGATTAATAGACCTTAATAGCCTTAATATATTTTTATCATTAGATCTGCATTGTATTGCGATAGCTCCCTGTCCTGCACTTGGGAGCATAATTTCATTTGATATTTCTGTATAAGGCACCTCAATACCTAGCCTTTGAATGCCAGCCTCAGCTAGGATTATGGCATCGTATTCACCATTTCTAAATTTGTCTATTCTAGAGTTAATATTGCCTCGTAGCAAAGTGACATTTAAATCTGGTCGTTGTGCAAGTGCAAATGCTTTTCTTCTTACTGAAGAAGTTCCCAATCTGGCATTAATAGGCAAATCAAAAATAGATTTCCATTTTCCAATTAAAAGATCTTTTCTAAATACCCTCTCTAAAACCGCCCCAATTTCAAGATTTTTTGGTTGTTTCCATTCCATATCTTTTAAGGAATGAACAGCAATATCTGCTTTATGACTAACAAGTACTTTTTCTAAATTCTTAATAAATAATCCTTTACCACCTACTTCTTGGAGACTGACATTTTGAATTTGGTCACCCTTTGAAACAACTTTTAAAATCTTTGTTTTAATGGATGGGATCAAGTCAATCAGAATTTTACATTGCTTTAGAGCCAAAGGAGAGGCCCTGGAGGCAATTATTATTTCATTATTCATAAATTTATTTCTTAAATATTATTTATATATTAATAAAAGATTTATTTATTTTATTTAAGTATACTTTAACATAACTTACGAAATAAATTTAATTTCAAAAAAAAATTATATGAATAATCTTTTTAGCAATGCTAATTTTACTGTTTTGGGAATAGAAACAACTTGTGACGAAACAGCTGCGTCAGTTGTTTCATTATATAAGAATGGTGAAACAAAATTACATTCCAATATTATACATAGCCAATATAAGGAACATTCTCAATATGGGGGCATAGTTCCAGAGATTGCTGCACGATCACATTTGAATAACATATCTTTTATAGTTTCAAAGGCGATTGAGGCATCTAATAATGATGCAAACAGTATTGATGCCGTAGCAGTAAGTTGTGGCCCAGGCCTTATTGGTGGATTGTTAGTTGGATCACTATTTGGTAAAGCCTTTGCACTTTCTAAGAAAATACCATTCATTCCAATTAATCACCTAGAGGCACATGTTTTATCACCCAGGCTTTTTGAGAAAATAGAATTTCCATATTTAGCATTATTAGTATCAGGTGGGCATACTCAATTACTTTATGTAGAAAATTTGGGTAAAATAAGGAGACTTGGTACTACTTTAGATGACTCTGTTGGTGAGGCATTTGATAAGGCATCTACTATTCTAGGATTAGGTTGGCCAGGTGGTAAAAATATTGAAATTGCAGCACAAAAAGGCAATCAATTAAGTTTCTCTTTGCCTAGACCCATGATTAATAGAAATAATGCAGATTTTTCGCTTTCAGGTTTGAAAACCGCATTATCTAGAGTAGCAGAAAAACAAATTTTAAGTAGAAAAACTAAATCAGATTTAGCAGCATCCTTTCAGTTTGCTGTCGCAGATATTTTAGAAGATAGATGTAAAAATGGATTAAGTTTAGCAAGAAGCATTAATTCTGAGTGCAAAAATTTTGTTATTGCTGGGGGAGTGGCAGCTAATAAAATAATACGTAAAAGATTAAAGGATTTATCGAAAAATAAAAACTTTAATATATATTATCCACCAATAGAAATTTGTACGGACAATGCTGCTATGATAGCTTGGAACGGTATTGAAAAAATTATAAAGTATGGAATTAAAAATGTTGATAATTTTGATTTTGAACCGCGTACAAGATGGCCATTAGATCCAGAAGCACAAGCAATAAGAAATGCTAAAGAGGCCAGATAAAGTATATTTACTAGAATTATATATTATTCTTTGCATATGCTTTTACTATTCATTTAAGTTTTTAACAGGGAGGTAAAATTATTAATTATTGGTTATTAAAGTCAGAACCCGGAACATGGTCATGGGATGATCAGGTAAAAAAAGGCGATATAGGTGAAGGATGGGATGGGGTAAGAAATTATCAAGCTTCTAATAACATGAAAAAGATGGAAATAGGAGACCTTGCTTTTTTTTATCATTCAGTTAGTGAGAAAAGTATTGTCGGTATAGTCTCAGTTATTGAAAAATATCAACCAGACCCATCAGATAAAACTGGTCGCTTTGGAATGGTTGTAGTGAAAGCGATAAAGTCTTTTGAAAAGCATGTGACATTAGCAGATATAAAGTCTAATCCTAGACTTGCGGAAATTTCTCTTATAAAACAATCTAGACTTTCAGTTATGCCAATTAAAGAAGATCATTGGAAAACTATTTTAGAGATGGGTCAAACTGAAATTTAGCTATTATTTTCATTCTTTTCTTTAAAAATAAAATATAAATTTCTTAAGTATATCAATAAGCCAAGTCCTTGGCCGCTAATAAAAACGGGGTCTTCCCTCCATATAGCATAAATTAGCATTACTGCACCCCCGCCAATAGAGCAATACCAGAAACCTATGGGAATAACACTTCTTCCTACGCTCTCAGAAGAAATCCATTGAATTATGAACCTGCTAGCAAAAAGACCTTGGCCACCAAATCCTACAACTAACATAATTAATTCAGGATTTTGAGATAAGTAAGGTTCTGTAAACGGGAAAAGAACAGTTAAAATACTTGCTAGCTTATAAGAGCCTAAACCAATAATTTCAGACAAATATGAAATCATAAAAATCTATTTTTTAAATTCTTCATAAAAGCTAATATCCTTTGGTGTTCGCTTTAAAAGCCATAAAACTCCTAACACGTCTGAAAAACCTACCAAAGCTCTTCCAAGATTAGTATATTTGGAATGTCCAGTCATTCTTTCCCTATGATTTACATTTACACCTATTACATCAGCATTGTATCTTTTTGCTAATATAGTGAAAAATCGATGCATATGGTTAAAAAAAGGTATGGATAAATATAAGTTTTTACTAAATACCCTTATGCCACACCCAGAGTCTGGATGACTATCAGAAAATAAAATCTTTCTAAGAAATCTTGCAATGCGCGATGCATACCGTTTATTTAAGCTATCTTTTCTATTTGCTCGTATGCCTGCAATTAATGCTAAACCATTATTTTTATTAAATGCTTCGATCATGTTTTGGAGATCTTTTGGATCATTTTGACCATCGCCATCAAGTGTGGCAATTAAATCAAACTTAGATTCTAAAA
>Ga0115012_10002389_pt1 | contig 10962 bp, 7 predicted proteins | sample TroAtlMetagenome_FD_88706 | JGI IMG/M metagenome (GOLD analysis project Ga0115012, IMG submission 88706) | Marine eukaryotic phytoplankton communities from Atlantic Ocean - Tropical Atlantic ANT10 Metagenome | ecosystem: Environmental > Aquatic > Marine > Oceanic | place: Tropical Atlantic Ocean...
CACTAATTTAGCGGCAGCTATAAACTCTCATGTTAGTGTACCAGAGTATACTGCTGTAGCGTCAGGAAGTAATGTTGTTGTTTCGCTAGAGGCAGATAAAGGAAGTTCTTTAAACGGAACAGCAGCAGGATTGTCATTTACGGGAGCTACAACAATCACAGCTACTAGTTTAGATGGTGGTGCTTATCCTTCTGACGAAGTTGATCCTCAGATTGGGTATAGGATGTATTTAAACTCTTCTGCTTCTGCTACTTTTAACACTTTAGTTGGAGCAACAGATATTACATCAGGAGTCTTAAGGAAAGCTGCTAGTTCTCCTTACTCTATAAGAGATGTTGAAATTTCTTCGGGAAGTGTTTCTATAAATAGAGACGGAGCTACAACTGTTGTTAGTGTTCAAACCGAAGGTTCTATAGCTGCGGATGATTTAACAGCAATAGATGCAGGGATATTTAACGATGGAGATGTTGTTATTATAAGAGGTAAGGAATCTGCTAAGGTTACCACTGTAAAAGAAGGTGGTAATATAGAGTTAGCTAACAATGCTGATTTTCTAACAGCTACAAAAGATTACGCTATAATGCTTCAGTATAGCACTTCTGACAATAAGTGGTATGAGGTGTCTAGAAGCCCAGGGAACAACCTATCGGTTGCTTCATTGAGGTCTGCTAGTATTTCAACTCCTGTTCAGGGTGTTCAAGCCACTACTTTAACAGTTGGTGGAGGTTCTGTAACTGTTCAACCAGGTGTTGATAAAGGACATATAGTTCTTACGGGAACGGGTACTTTAACAGGTTCTTGGAGTTATAATTTGGGTGGTTCACCTATAGATGGTGACACATTTATTATTGACTATAAAGGAACATTTACACCAAGCGGAAACAACGTAACAATATTTGGGGTTGCATTAACAGATGCTCAGATAGGAGGGGAGAAAGTAAGTGTAAAAGCTACTTATATATCTTCATCTTCTTCTTGGTCTGTTGTTACTTTAAGAGATACTGCAGGTGTTGATTTGGTAGACTCTACTGATTTAGCTACAAAAGAAACAGGGTTAGGTAATCCTGCGGTAAATGGATATATTCTTTCTTCTACAACAGCAGGAGTTAGGTCTTGGGTCTCCAATGCTTATGCTACTACTTTAGATACAGATTTGACTATATTCAACTCCACTACAGGTCTAGAAACAGCTTATACATATACAATAAATTCTGGAACTTTTTTACCAGGAGAGAGTCTAGATTTAGAGATTAGTGGTTATTTTAATGGAACTGCAAACGCTAAGGTTTTTTCTGTTTTGTTTGGAGCAACTACTATTTTAGCTAATACAGTTTTAACGTCTCCTAATAATGTTTTATTTAAAGCAAGGGTTACGTTGTTTAATATTACAAATACAGGTCTTATCACTGATGGTGTTTTAACTTTAAATGGTAATAATCCAGAACTAGAGTACGATTCTATTTCTTCTTTAGACTTTACCTCTAACAGTTATGATTTAAAAGTTAACTCTACTACTTCTGCTGCTAGTGATATTTCTATTAGAAGTGTTAGACTTGTTAAATATAGTGCTTAATGGATATAAATAAGGTATACGATTTTTTAAAATATTTAGCTGATAAAGACCAATCTGGAAACATCACTCCTAAAGAGTTTAACTTATCTATTGATAGAGCTTTTTCCGAGTGGACAATGAAAAGGTATAATAACCTAAAAGATGTTAACCAAGTAAAAACAGGTTGGCAGAAAAATCAAAAAGTAACAGATGATTTAAAGTTTTTATTAGTAAGGAATGAGGTTTCTTCTATTGGCACTGATGGTAAACTTTCGTTACCTAGTGATTATTTACACTTATCAAGTTTGGTTTATAATTATAAATTTGAGGAGGATGGAGAAACAATTGTCGTGCCTAGTAAGATTGATATTGTTGATGATAATGAGATTTCTTCTTTTTTGGGTTCTAGTATTTACGCTAAAAGAATAAAAGCTAAAAAATACGTTATAGCTGCTTTTTATAAAGACCATATACAGATATATCCAAAAAACATAGGTGTTGTTGATTTTACTTATTTAAGACAACCTGTATCTCCTTATTGGGCTTTCACAGTGGTAAACGGTAGACCAGTTTATGATGCTGCTGGTTCTGTTGATTTAGAAGCTCCTGATGAGGTTGTTAATGAAATTGTTATGATGTGTGCTTCTTACTTAGGTATTAACCTTAGAGAGCCTCAATTGATTCAGTATGCAGAACAAATGAAACAACAGGGAGTATAACACATTTAGGAAATGACAAGAGATACTAGGGAAATAATAGCTGAACAAGCACAAAGAATTATAGAGGGGGGAACACCTACCGCAGACTCTGAGGTTAGAAAAGATGAGTTGATGATTTATGTGGATCAGGCTTTTGGTCAAATGATAAAACAAAGTTTTTATCAAAACAAAGCTGAGGGTGTTAGTTGGTTAGACGGTGGTTTTGTTTACACATTTATAGAAGAAGTAAAAGAAGATAAGATAAGGGGTATGAAGTATATTAAGATACCTTCTACTTATGTCGGTCTTCCGTTAGGGATGGGAATAGTTCATGTTTCTAATGTTACTTCAGAGATTGATACTTTCGTTCCTGCAAATCCAAACTTTCTAGGATTGTCTAGAGGTTTGTTAGTAGGTAATTTAGGAGGTAGAAGAGGTTATTTTATTGAGAACACAAAGATGTATTTTATCAATTTAAAAGCTTCGGATTGTGTTGATAATGTTTTAATAAAATTAGCAGGTGGTATTCAATCGGAGGAAATAGACCCTGAAGTTGATATTCCTTTAGATATGCAACAGGCTTTAGTTGGTTTTACGGTAGATCTTTATATGAAGCAAAGACAGATTCCTAAAGATGATATAAACGATAACAGCAAAGACTAATGGAATTAGAAAAAGTAGTTAGAGAGTTTTTAATAGAAACGGGAAGAACAGAGCATAGGTTTGTTCAAGCACTTCAGTTAGGTATAGCTTGCTTAAGAGAACTTCATTATGATGTTACCGGAGTTCCTGTAATAAAAGAGCTTACTGTTTCTGAGATAGATACCGTAGACCTTCCTAATGACTACTTGAATTATATACGTATAGGTTTTACAGATTCACATGGATATTTCAGAGAGATAGGCGTTAATAATGGTATAGCCTTAAATAGAACTTTAAACGATTGTGGAAAAAGGATTGCAAGGAAGAAAAGTTCGGATGATAATTCTTCTACTAGTAATTATAATATCGGTAATGTTGAATACTCTTCAGTGCATTATACAAATGGTGAAAACGTAGGAAGGTATTTTGGTTTAGGTGGGGGTAACAACGTTAATGGTGGTTTTAAAATAGATAAAAATTATCAACAAATTCAATTGGATGGTTATCAGGGTGGTGCTACTATTACTTTAGAGTATTTAGCAGACCCTAATAAAACCAATGGTGAGTTTGTGGTTCATCCGTTTGCTGTAGAAACTGTTAAATCTTGGTTGGATTGGAAGCTTGCTGAAAACAACGCTAATATTGGTGCTGGTATTTCAGAAAGAAAAAGACAGCTTTATGGTAGCAATAAAAAGTTATTAAGGTCTAGAATGTCCTCTAAGAGTGTTCAGGATCTTTTGCAAGCATTTAGAAAGGGTAATAAAGCATCACCTAAATTTTAAAAAATGGGTTACGAGAAAAGACAGTTTTTATACGGTATGGATTTAGATACCGAAGAGAGGTTGATAGAGCCTGGTTTTTCTAGAAAAAATGTTAATGTAAGAATAGGTTCTTCTACAGATAGCGGTGTTTATTCTGCTGAAAATATTCAAGGTAACACATTTATCCCAAACACAGAACTACCTTCAGGCACTAATAAGGTTATAGGTTCATGTTGGGATAAGCTAAGAGACTTAAGTTATTACTTTTTATACAACTCAGAGGGTGATCATGGTATATTTGAATATAACCATGTTGAAGGGAAAATAGATAAGGTTATGATTGCAAAGGTTTTAAACTTTCAGTCTGACCAGTTAATAACCGGACACAATGTTGTTGAATTTGACAAAGATAGTCATCTTCTTTATTTTACAGATGGCTTTAACCCTCCTCGTAAGATAAATATACAAAAAGCAAAAGCAGGATTATATTTAGAGCCAATAAAAGAAGAGGTTATAGATGCTATTAAGTATCCTCCTTTAAAACCTCCAACTTTTACCTATAGTTTAGACTCTAATCAGAAAATTAATTATTTAGCAGATAAAATAGTTCAGTTTAAAGCTGCTTATGTTTATGATGACAAAGAGGAAAGTGCTTACTCTCCTATATCTATTCAAGCTATACCTGGTGAAAATAATGTTATAAATATTACCATACCTAAAGGGGGTGAGCTTGTAGAAAGAGTTATCCTAGCGGTTAGATTTGGTAATATAGGTGATTTTGTAGAGGTTGAAGATAACTATGTTTCTGATTACAAAAAAGATTCAAGTGGTAATTACATTTATAGCTTTAAAAATAATAAGCATTATAATAGTATTTCTTTGACAAAATCTAATAAGCTTTTTGATTCTCTTCCTCAGCTTGCTCAAGCTCAAGAATATATTGAAGGGAATAGGATAACTTATGGGAACATAACAGAGGGATATGATAATGTTGATGTTGAATTAGATTTAAGCGTTTCTTATGAAAAAGAAATTTCATCTTCTACAAAAAACACGATAAAAGGGATTTTAAGAATTTCAAACCCTAACTTTGATGAATGGTTTAGTCCTTACGCTCAACAACAGGTTATACGTAAGGATAGCCAAAGTGATATCCCGGCTTTTGGTGGGTTTAATAATACACTTTTTTTACAATACTCTGAAACGATGATTTCTAATTATCAACAACAAATTCCTTTAGGTGGGTTTGTCGTTTATTTAGCAGGTACAGATTTTAGAACTGTTTCTAAACAGATAATAGTGTCACCTCAGTATCAAGATAATGATGGGGTATATGTAGGTATAAGTAAAAAATCTCAAAAAGAGATAGAAAAACAGATAGAGAATCAAGCAACTTATTCTGAGTGGGAGATTAGTGATGTGCCTGACGGGAAATACATATTAAGGGTTGCCTCTCATCTTACAACAGAAGCAGATTTGAACGACCCTGAAAGACCATACGAAAAGACATCAACATATGTAAATTCAATTAATTTTGGGCTAACACTTAACAACCCTTCTAGTAGTTCTCAGGACTTACAAAAAAGGGAAATGTTGATAACCGTTTCAAATGGTGAAATAGTTAATAATACAAACAATGATCCAATAGAGATTGTTATTGCTGATTTGTCATATCCCTTTAAAAGTGCTAAACAAAGTAAAAATATAGTTGGTTATGTGTGTGATTTTGTTCAAGACAATGACAGCATTTACAATCCTAGCAACATAGCTGATGCTTTAGGTCAAAAAAGAATAGAAAATGCTTTATTGTTTTTTAGTACAGTTAGCTCAGGTGTAAAAACTCAGGTTGCGGATCATAATGGGTTTTTTTTCCAGAACGATGTATCCAGTGTAAATAAAATACAGGTCGGAAGTCATTTTTATCCAACAACGGTAACACCTACAGCTTACCGTTTATTTCCTGATAACGGTTTAACCCCATTTTATCCAAGTTCAAGTATTTTAGTTGGTGAAACAACTTCATACTTAATATATAGTAGAGACAAAGACATAAAAAATAATGAAAGAACTACGGTTATTGTTAGTGTTTTGGGGTCTGACGGCAATCCCAAACAGGGGGTTAACGTGGTTAGCACCTTTGGTGATACTCAAAAAACAAGCCAAGAAGGGGAAGCTCCTTTTATAGTTTACAATTACGCAGCAGCTTTGGGTAGTACTTTATCTAATATAGAATTTATACCTGTTTTACCCTTAAACACAAAGGGTTCTTTCGTTCCTGAATCAAGAGGTGTATCGTTGTATATAGGTGAGGATGGTCTTAATAATTCATTAGAAACTGACGTAGATGACTTTACGTTAACACTCCCTATTGAAATCTCTGATTCAAGGCTAAAAAATGGAGGTGCATATAGTTTTGGAGTTGTTTATTACGATAGGGCTAACAGAAGTGGTGTTACTAATTTAGGAAAAGAGTTGATTTTACCCTTTTACACAGAGGGTAGTGAAACAATAGAAACGCCTCCGGTAGTAAATTGGGAAATAAAAAGTTTACCTCCTCAATGGGCTACTCATTATCAAATTGTAAGAACAGGAAATACTGCTTTAAAGAGTTATTTACAATGGTACACAAAAGATATTACTTATGAAGGAGGTTCTACTAATTATAATGACGCTAGTGTTATTGTTTTAGATATAACCAACTTAACAGATGAGTATAAGACATCTAACCCCGGTTCTGTTTTAGTTTATGATTTTACCCCTGGAGATAGAATAAGGTTTATTAGAAAACCTGATAAATCTTTTTTTAATGAATACATAGACTTAAAGGTTTTATCTTTTGAGTCCGGTAAGTTGAAAGTTGAAAATGGCATTCAAACCATAGATTTAACATCTGGTGCGTTTTTCGAAATTTACAGCCCTAAGTTGGATGTTTCTGAAGATATTTATTATGAGATAGGGGAGTGTTATGAGGTTGGAAAAGGGCTTATAGGTGATTTTGTTTTGACTTACCATAAAGGTCAGACTCAAGATCAAGACCCATTTAATCCTTCTCAAAATTCAGCTAAAGGAACTTTAATAGGTGGAGACACTTATTATAGAGAAAGATCTATTAATTCAGGTACTGGTGTTTATAATGTAAATATAGATAGTCAGTTGTATTCTGATTCTTGGCAATCTAAAATATCAGACATAGGAAGACCTAATATTGTAGATAAAAACGCTAAGAGGGTGAACAGAATAACTTCTATTTATTATTCTGATAGATTTATACCGGAAACAAATATAAATGGCTTAAACAGCTTCTTTGATATCGCATTTGAAACATATGATAGAAAGTATGGTTCTATTCAAAAACTATTTTCTCAGGATAAGCGTTTAGATTGCTATCAAGAAACAAAAACAGGAAAGATATTAGTAGAGGAGAATGTTATTTTTGACCAATTTGACCAAGGGACAGTAGCTTCTTCTTCAAAAGTTTTATCTAAAATAATATACTACAAAGGTGATTATGGTACTTTAAATCCTGAAAGTTTTGTAGAAAACGAGGGTAGAAGGTATTGGTTTGATGTTAGAAATGGTAAGGTATTAAGGTTATCTAATGATGGTATTACTCCTTTGTCGGATAATAAAATGCACGCATACTTTGAGAGTAAGAGTAACTTTTACTCAGCATTTAATTTACTTCCTGAAGTTTGGGGTGTTTTTGATGAGAACTTTGATGAGTATATAATTGCTTTTGGTAGCGTTAGTAGACCTGAAGGATTTACTCCTGATGAGTTAGCGTTAGTATCTTCTCAAGCAGATCAGATTACAGAAACCAGGGATGGTCTCACATTTACCTTTGATATTTTATATACAGCAAACCAACAGGGAGTACCAACAGAGTTTGAGGTTGTAAGAGACTTATCTAATGGTACGTTTATAATAAACAGTGTAGCAGGAGATATAACATTAGACAGACAGAAGTTATTAGCTATTCCTGCTGAAACTTTAGGGTTCTCAGAAAAAACAGGTCATTGGACATCTTTCTATTCTTACGACCCAGAGTGTATGATAAGAGCAGGCGTTGATTTTTTAAGTTTTAGAAATGGTCAAGCTTACTTGCATAACACCTCAAACGCAAAGAGAAATAGTTTCTACGGAGAGGAGAGAGGTAGTGAAGTTTGGGCTGTGTTCAACCAAAACCCAAGTAATGTAAAAGTCTTCCAAGCGTTAAGTGAGGAGTCTGATTCTGTGTGGCAGGTTAGAGATATATTTACTCAAGGAGGTCAGAGAAGTAATTTAACTAAAGATGATTTCTCTGTAGCTTATGGTCAAGGTCACACACTTTATAGTAAAGAAAACATCCATTACGCACCCTTCTGGAAAGATGAGAACACACCTAATGTAGATAACCCATTAATAGAGGGTGATTCATTGAGGGATGTTAGTATATTAGTTAAATTAATAAACGACTCAACAAAGGAAGAAAGACTGTTCGCAGCGAGTATTAATTACTCATTATCGGAGAGAAGTAATAGATAATATATATTTCATAAATTAGTAAAAAGAAAAAGATATGCCATTACCATTAGCACTAGCACTAGCACCAGCAGCAATCCAAGCAGGAACAGGTATCTACCAAGCTGTAAAGGGTAATCAGTTGAGAAACTCTATGGATAGACCAACTTATGAAATCCCTCAAGAGATTTTAGATAGTTTAACAGATGCTCAAATACAAGCATTAAGAGGTATGCCTGCAGAACAAAAGCAACAGTATATTGATAATGTTATGAGGTCTCAGCAAGCTTCTTTGGATGCTATGGGAGATAGAAAAGCAGGGTTGGCAGGATTAGCAGGTGTTCAGCAAACTGCGGTTGACGCTTATAGAAATATGCTTTCAATGGATGCTCAACAAAGACAGGCTAATGAACAAGCTTTACAAAACACTAGAGGTGTTGTTGCAGGTTTTAAAGATAAACAGTTTGATTATAACCAAGCTCAACCTTATGACCAAACTATGGCAGCAGCAGAGGCTATGACAGGAGCAGGAATGCAAAATATTATGGGTGGTGTTCAGTCAGGTTCTCAAATGGGACTAGATGCTGTTATGTTTAATCAGTATATGAATGGTATTGGTGGTTCGGGTTCTACTGTTCCAACTACAGTTGCTTCAACAAAAGCTACTGTTCCAACTACTCCAACTTTTCCTCCACCTAACAACATAGGTATATATAACCAAGGTCAAACACCTTCTTTTAATAATGATTACTCGTTTGGGAATATTTATAACAACAGTGGTCTTAGTTATAACCCTGGTAACACATTTAAACTACCAAGATGATTTCAGACAACTTAGGAATATATAATTCGTACAAAAGGGCAAAAGCTATGGATGAGGTAAGGTCTACACCTTTTTCTTCTCCACAGGTTAATAATTCTCCTGAGATGGGAGGTAATGAAGAAACTAAAAGATTTACTCCAGAGGATCATAAAAGATACAATGAGTTAAGAAGACGTATGTCTGTAAAAAGAAGATAACTATAATGGCAAAGAAAAACAACCCTACAGGTTTATCTACAGGACAAGGAAAAGGTGCAGCTCAGGTTTTTGGGAACACTTATAATCCTTATTTTAAGGAAAGACTGACTGAGGCAAAAAAGAAAGATAAAGAGGTTACTGATGCTATGGCTAAGGTTTCTGATACAAGTCAGTTATGGTCCAGGGATGTTGGAGCTTTTAAGCCAATGGTTAATGATTTACAGAAGTTTTATAGAGATAATGCTAGAGCAATAATTAAAGGTGATTTTGATGCCACACTTAAGCTTAAGCAAATGCAGAATGAAATGGCTCAATATGTTACCTCATCAAAAGATGCTCAAAAGTATGCTAACGAGATGTTGAAGTTGGTAAACAAGCCAGGTTCTAACTATACAGATGAGTCTAGACAGAAGGTTTTTGATTTTGTTAATCAATCCCAAGCTGGAAATTTTGATACTTCAGGATTGATATTAAATGAAAAATATGATGCTCTAGATACTTTGAAAGCTATATCGGGTGAGGTTTACAAAATAGGTTACAAACCTGAATCTAAAGTTTATACAGAAGATGGAGTAAGGATTAATACATTGGCTCAATCTCCAGAGGCAGTACGGGAAATCGTTTTAAAACAAAGAGATAATGCTATTAAGTTTTATGGCGAAGAGGCTAGAAAGTATTGGACAGATGAACAAACCCAAGAAATAATAGATCAAGAAATAGCTATGTTGGGTAAAAAAAGAACAGCTTTTAATGAACCATCATCTTACACTTCAGGAGGATCAGGAGATGTCCCTGTTTTTAATTTTAGCACTAACGGTAAAACAAACAACATGAACACTGCTTATGGAATAAAAAAGGATGGGTTTTTTGGAAAAGACGTTCCAGAAGGCTCAGTAGCTTATAATCTTGGAGACGTACAAGTTTTTAATGAATTGCCTTTTGAGGCAAACATAAGTTATAAAACCTCACCCTCTACAGAGGCTATTCCTTTAGATGGTGTGTTTCAGAAAAAAACATATAAAGACGGTGTTGAAACAACTATAGGAGGAGAAGTAGGTTCTGGTACGTTTTTTAGTTTAGAAGATGTAAAAAAGGGCTACGAAGGAAAGTGGACTATCAATGAAGCTTTTATGGTAAACACTTTTCCTGAAAATTATGAATCAGCTACGGGTGTTGGTATAGGCGGTCTGCCTATAGATAATGAGTCTATGAATACAGATGTATTTAAAAATAAAGCTCCCAAAGGAGCAGAAAAAAGATATTATGCTAGACTTGAAAATCAATATGGAGACCAAGTTTTAGAACCTTTTTATAAAGTTTATGATGTTGTTAAACAGCAGTACACTTCTAAAGCTGCTAAAGCTGCTTTTGATGAGTATTATGAGAGAACCAAAAATTATTTAGCACAACAAGGTTTTAGTGCTGCTTATAAAGATTGGACAGGAGATGAGCTACCGTCTAGTAATAAAGCTAAAACAGAATCATCAGCCGCTGAAATAGCTGCTAAGTTAGCGGCTGAAGCAAAGAAAAAAGATAAATAAAAAACATTAAAAGATGGATGAAGAATTATTAAACGCCATGTATTCTGAAACAGAAATGGAGTCTCAGGGTGTTTCTAAAGATGATTTTCAAAACTTACTGTTAACATCGGAAGAGCTTCGTTCTGCCACTTATTCAGAAATGGGTTTTGAGTCTAAAAATGTTTCTTACGAAGATTTTGAAGGCTTAGTAGGTGTTAAAAAAAAAGTCCAAGAAGAAGTTCAGGAAGAGCCTCAAGAGATGGTTCAAG
>Ga0115012_10002392_pt1 | contig 10958 bp, 6 predicted proteins | sample TroAtlMetagenome_FD_88706 | JGI IMG/M metagenome (GOLD analysis project Ga0115012, IMG submission 88706) | Marine eukaryotic phytoplankton communities from Atlantic Ocean - Tropical Atlantic ANT10 Metagenome | ecosystem: Environmental > Aquatic > Marine > Oceanic | place: Tropical Atlantic Ocean...
ATCTAAAGTACCATCTTTTAATAAAAGAGTGTGTATATCAGTCCAATCACCTGGATCAATACAAGAAACAACATATCTTTTTTTTACATCTCCTGTAGGTTCTTTTGGTAGAGTATCTTTCCACTCTTTAAAACCTGGAGTAACAGTCGTAGTACCTATTCCTACCATAAATTTATCCTAATTATAGTATGGTTTGTCTAACAACGCTAAATGTAGTTACTCCAGAGATTCCAGATTCTGGAGTTGCCCTTAATTTACAGTCACCAGTAACTAATAAAGCATCAAAAGAAGCAATCTTATTTGGAGATGACATAATCGCATACTCCTCATAATGAGCATTTGCCCCATCTTGCATAACTAATATCTTTTGTACTTGTCTATTATTACCATTCATCATATGAACAGTATAATCAGCAGTCTTATAATCAGTAGTAGCTATTGTAAACACATCAATATCATTTGGAGTTCCAGCAACTGCTGTAAATACTCCACCCGATGTTCCAATACCTACACTAGAACCAACTGTTAATGTTGGTGTATTAATAGCACCAACAAATTCACTAGCAGTACAAACGCCACTTACTACAATACCTTCATGTACTGTCTCAAGACGTTGATTATCATTATGATATAATTTTGTACCTGCTCCACCAATAGCTTGAATATTCTTTTTATTTGGTTGTCCTTCAATAGAAATTATTTTTCCAGAAGAACCGAAGTTACCAGACTTAATATACAGATCATTAGTAGCTTCTATATACCCATAATCCTGATCACCATGTAATTCTAATCCAGCACCAGGACCTGGTGTTGTTGATCCAGCACCAGTCCATGCTTGAGATGATGCAGTTGGACCAAGATAAATCTTTTGGGTTTTGTCAAATTGAAGAGCACTAGAACTCTTATCCCAATACATTCCCTTCCAAACACCAGTACCCTGAGTTCCTACAAAATACGTGTCATCATTAAAGGTTGATATACCAAGAGTATCTACATTAGTTACGTCTTCATAAGTTAAAGTACCACCAATACTTACATCACCAGCGAAAGTCGCACCAGCACTAACTAAATTTCTTATAGTAATATCTGGAGTACCACTCAATCCATTAGCAGGACCATTAAAAGCACCCGTAAAAATAGTTGCCGATACACCACCAGTGATACTTATACCACCAGTTCCAGTTATAGTCTTACTATTAAGATCTAAATTACCACCAAGTTGAGGTGTCGTATCCTCTACAACATTTGCTAATCCACTTAAAGTACTTTCAATACTAAATCCAGAAGCACTAACTCCACTAAAAGCGATATTAGTACCAGCACTTATAATAGTATCATCTTCTGAAGAGTCCGATCCAGCTAATCTTAATTTAACATTATTACCATCCAAAACCGTCAACATACCATATGTTGTATTGGTATCTGTATTAACACTAGTAATAGTTGCTACACCAGCAGAAGGTGGAGATACACTAACGTTAGTTCCAAAGTTAAATGTTCCTGCTGTACCAACTAAGGATCCATCTTCATAACAAACAATACCTGTACCAGAAGCAACAACACCAAATAATCCAGAACCATCTCCTACAAACTTTGAAGCAGTTGCTACCCCAGTTATATTAACACCTCCTGCGCCATTAAGAGTTCCACTAACTGGAATAGAAGCACCGTAAGTTAGTTCTGGTGCTCCTGTTGCGGCTTTATTTACAAGTTTATCCGATCTAAGCCTAGACATTAATTTATCCGTGTATCAATGTTATTTGTATTTATACTGTTATAGATCACTTACCTATTATAAAATCACCAGAAGATATTGTTAAATCTACATCTTCACTAATAACTACGCTCTCATTCTTAACATAAGTTATATCATCAAGCATATTAGGAGTAATAGTTGTATGTTCAGTAACTGTTATTTCACTTGGAAGAGAAATAACATTATATAAAAATCCAGATTGTCCAAGAGTACTCTCATTCGCAGCAAGTTCACCGTAACGAGTATTAGTTACATTTAAATTAGCAACTGTTAAATTATTAAAAACAGTATCACCACTAGTTGAAATACCAACAAGTGCTGGAGCAGAAGTAACAGTTAAAACACCAGTAACTGGGTTAACAGAAAGTCCATTTCCAACCTTAAATGCACCAAGAGTAGTTGCTGATCCTACAGGAAGAGATAATTGAACAACCCAACTATTTCCATCATAAATCCAACTCTTACCAGCTTCATTATGAACGGTTCCTGTAGTAGGATTATTTGGAAAATTTATCATATTTATAGTACCCCTAAACTTTATTTATTGTAATATCCTCTAGGATATTGTAGACCTTTAGAAGGTCTTCTACCATTTATCCAACCTCTTTCTCTAGTACCTATTGCTGGAGCAGTGAAAGTATAGTTTTGATATACGGAATCAGCATAAACATCAACAATAGAAGAAAAATTACTGCTAGTTGAACCCCAAGCAATAGAACCTAAACTAACACCAAATCCAGTATGCCAAGCTAAGGTTGTACCATTAAATTGTTTAGCAAGATTTAAAAATCTATTATTAACATTTCTAAAATTACCAAACGGAGCTACAGTATCTATTGGTCCAACATCTCCATTAAAAGTATGATCTGCCATTAAGTAGTCCTCACACAGAATAACATTCCTATAGTACTACTATTAGCAACATCATCAATACCAGTTTCATTATTAACATATTGGGCAGCTACTATAGTATATACCTCAACACCAGCACTAATAGTTACAGTATCACCAGGATTATATTCAGTTGCTCCTGGATTAGAACCAACTTGTATCAAAACATAATCATCAGGAAGATAATATGGACAAGGAATTAAACTATTATCAATAGGAATACCTGATATTGGTCTATAATAATTAGTTATAGAATTTAAAGTACCATCATATGTATTATCTCTGAAATAAAACTTAGTTCTATTACCAGTATAATTGCCATTATAAGCCTGATAGTCTCTAGTATGAATATTGGCAAGGTATACACTATTACTATCAGGATAGTAACCACCCTCTTGTCTTAGATAACCATACATAGCTTCTCTAGTCTTAGAATAAACATTCTTAGGTTCATGAATCGAACTATACCCATTACTTGAAGAAGCATTAAATCCACATGGTTGTGTTACAAAAGATATACCTCTAGTGGAAGCATTATTACCTTGAACATCAGCACTTTCATGTAATATCTTAGTCATAGTTCCATGATACAATTCATCTAAATCAAATCCTGGATTTGGATTTCCAAAATTACTTCCACCATTAAGTGTAAATGTTCCAAAAGCATAATCCTTTAAATTTTTATTTTGAATGAATGATATTAAACTAAATTGACTATCTATTGAACTAGTATACCATCTTATAGTAAGAGGATATGTCTGTGGGGATGCTGATTCTGTAAAGTCAAAATATGCAGAGTCATCCCAATCACCACCATGAGATGAAAATTTATTGTAATACTGCTGCTTTTCTTCACCACTAGTACCCCAAAATATTCCATAGTCTTTATATTGGCTACCATAATATTGACCATTTGTACCAGTAATTCCTGTAGCACCAATAGTATCTTGATTAATTCCTGGACAATTCATAGTTTCCCAATAAATTCCAGAATTAACAAACATTCTATAATTTGTACCAGTACTAGTTTTAACTACTGAAAATGTATAATATGTCGTTCCTCGTATCTTATCGTCCTGATGTTTTCTTTTTAAAACTGCCCAATTATCACCTCTTTGATAAAATTTATTATTAGCTGCTCCACCATAGTCTGTAGTATGAAGAGATGCTATACCATCTCCAGTATAAGATCCAGTTTTAGCTGTATTTGTACCAAATACCATATCAGTTCCACCTTCATCACCATAGGTTCCAGAAGGAGCACCATCAGTACCACCAACCTTACTTCCTTTTATAGTAAAGGACGGAGCAGAAGGCCACCCTTGTCCAGAATTCTGTGCCGCAGAAGCAATATTACATATTTCAACTGCCCAAGGTCTTCCTCTGGTGGTACTATTACCAAGTCCATTATAAGGATATCTAGAAACTCTTATATACAAATCATTGTCAGGACTTAATAATCCAACATCAGTACCTGGAACTTTTACATACCAAGCAAGTGCCTGAGAATGGTACGTATAACCACTACTACTATACTTGGGTAATAAAAGAATCTCACCTTTTAAATTAGGTAATGTATTATTAGTATAATAATATTTTCTATTTGTAGGCCAGTTATAATCTCCAGGCGTTGTACAAGAGGTAGAAAAATTAAACCCTACACAACCCTGGTCAAATCTAGAAGGTTTATCAAAACTTTCTATTGGTACTACTTGATCTCCAGCATGAATATTGACAGTAGGTGCAGAAGTATATCCAGATCCTCCAGAAACTATAGTAAACCCAGAAATAGTTCCTTGAGCAGAAATTGTACAAGTTGCTCTAGCACCACTTCCACCACCACCAGTAAATGTAACAGAAGGTGGTTCATTTTGTAAATATCCATAACCAGAGCTAATAACACTTATTGACTGTACAAATCCAGAAGAAACAATTGCATTTGCTGCACCCTCAAACCCACCAATAGGTTCAGTTCTCCTATTCTCAGTCTGATTCCAATATCCAGTATGTTCCCACTTTACAAGATCAGCACTTGTATATTGTACTTGATAACTACTAGTATCATTACCTGGAGAAACTATATTATCACGGTTAGCATATATCAACTCTTTAGTTGAATCATATGACTCACTAGATAAATCTTGCTGTACTACCTTAAACTCATCTCCATCACTATTAGGAAAATTCCAATATACCTTATCACCATATCTAATAATAATTCTAGGATTTTCTGATTCAGATGTTTCGGGAGTATAAAATCTAGTAGCACTACTCCATCCATTTACTGGAGTACCAGTACCACCAAGATCAACTGTTGTTGGTGTCGGAGCTACAGCATTAGCACGACTCGTAGCTAATTTAATTGTTGTACTATCTACACGTACAACATAATAATCAGTGTCTAAAGTAAGACCTGTAATATTATTACTTTCACTTACTTGTCCTGGATTCCATCTAAGTTTCTTTCCAGTTACCAATTCACTATTATCTAAAACAGTGATTGTATCCGCACTAGCATCGTAATTTGTTGGTTGCCACCATTCTTTAACATAATATCCTTGAGTACCATTCTTAGTTACATCAAAATTTCTATTGTGATAGGTAGTAATATTTTCTGGTCTACCACCAAAGTTTGCCATACTAGCTGTTGACCAAGCTTTGCCATTAATACCATCACTAGGAGTAGATCCAGGATATAAACAAAATGTGGGAACACCATAAGCAACAGGTCCACTATGATAACCCAACTGCCCAAAAACATATTCTAAGGAATCAAACAATTGACTGTGTGTCCAGTTTCCTGTTCCTTGTGTACCGACTGGCTTATCAGTTATTGTAACCGTCATTCGTTTATTCTCCTATTTTTAGTACAGTCAAAGTCACAGTAATAGTATTTGAACTACCACTCATATTATTTATTGCTGTGTATATTGCATTAGTTCTAGATGGACTATCATTATTAAATCCAAAAACTCCAGGAGTAACTAATACTTCCTGATCATCAGTCGTTGTTGTTACTTCAGCAATAACACCACTACCTGGTGCAGGATCTTCTCCCCAACCTCGTGAAGCATCTAAAACCCTAGAAGCATCGTCACAATATATTCTCACCCAAGAAGCCTTATTAACTTTAATCTTGAATAAAGTATAAGCAATATGACCCGTAATATTCAGAGTACCATAGGCATTATTAGCAATACTTGCAGAGGTTCCATCAACATCACCAATTACATTAGCACTAGCAGAATCAGCATATTCTAATGCGTCTTCAGCAGTATTAACCTTTAAATATTTACCAGCCTTTCCACCATACGTGCTAGGTGTGTCATCTAAACCCTTAAAGCTAGTGGATCCAGAAGTACCAGAAATATCAGATGCTGGTTCCCATTGAGAATTTGTTACACTCCACTTTAATACTTCCCCATCACCAGGAGTAGCACTAGAAACATCAGTAAGACCACCAATAGGGTTTGTAGAAGCAACCCACTTAGAAGAACCAGTATCATATTTTAATACATTATTAGCAGCAGGTTCATTTATAGCAGTATCATCAGCATCCTTAATTTTTCCACTTGTTGCTATATCTTTTAGTGTTGGTTTATTTGAAATTGACCCAGCACCACTATTAAGATTCCAATCAGCTTGAGTTACTGTATCACTTTCAATAGTTATTCTCTTAGCAGAGTTATCCCAAGCAATCGTAGTTCCATCAGATCCAACCAGTTCTATAAAATCATTTGTATTATCAGATCCTGCTAAAGTAAGTATGGCATTAGCACCAGTAGAACTACCATTTAAATCATATGTTGTATTACTTGAACTTCCACCAGTTGCTTGGGCTTGAATTAATCTTGTAGTTGAATTATATGAGAATGATATATTTGAATGGAGAGCATTAGCAGCAGTACTACACAACATTTGTTGAGCAGCATCTTTTGTTAATTCATCAGTCCATTGAGTTACACCAGATCCACCCTGTGTAAATCTCAATGTATTTTCATCATCTCTGCTTATAACTAATCCACCAGCACCTTTAAATACAATATCATCATCAGTAGAATCTAATGAATTATATAATCGTAAAGTAGAATCAGCAGGTCCTGTAGCATCTTGTGCTGATATACTATAAATTGATTGATTTAAATCTATACCTATACCTAATTCATATTCACTCTGAGAATTTAAAGTCCTAGTTAAATTAATACCAGTCCCACCACGTATGATAACTGAAGTCTCAGTTGATCCTTTATCATCCCCTAAAACTATTTTATATGATCCTGTATCATAAGATGCGCTACTAATATCATAGGTCTTTTCAAGTAGATTAAATATAGTTTCAAAATCAGAAGATGTACTACTATCTGTAGTAACTACTCTCTGATCCGACCAACCAACTCCATTTGAAAGATATAATGAATTATTATTATCAGCATAAGCAAGTTGTCCCTCAGATGTAGATGCTGTTGGAAAAGCACTAGTTGCAGCATATCTACTAATTCCAGTAGAATCTGAAAGAGGAACATTAACCCATTTAGTTCCTGACCACTGAATGATATCACCATTAGTAGCAGAAGTAATAACGGTATCAGTAAGTCCAGTTATACTATTAACAGCAGGAGCAGTAACAACACCATTACCATCAATAGATAATCCACTACCAATTTTGACACCACCTAATGTTGTAGCACTTGCGTTTACTAATTCATAAGGTTTATGCGTAAACTGACCTGTAGTACTATTATAACTTAAACTACTTTGACCAGGAACAGATGTACCAGTATTAACAGAAATATCTGATAAAGCAGCACCAACATCCTTAGTAGGTGTAGAAGCATATACTATAAGAACACCACCAAACATACTAGGTGCTAATGAGTTTATTCCATCATTACCTAACCATGTTGCCCTAAATCCTGTTGTTGTCTTATTGGATATATTAACACTATGAGTATCATACTGTTCTCTTTCTGCTAATACATAATAGTTTGCATCTGATTGAGCACCCACAAAGGTGAAATCCATTTGACCATTGGCACTATTATAAGCACCCCATGTCATATTAGTGCCTGTACCAGAAGTATCCTGATTAACTTTAGCATATGCTACAGGAACAATTACAGTCTCACTGCCGCCGCCACCGCCGCCACCAGTTTGATCTGCTGCTGGTTGCCATTCTTGAGCAGTATTATTCCATTTTAAAACATATCCATCTGTAGGGTTACTAGCACTAACATTACTTAACTGACTTATATCACCAAGAGTTAATGCAGAACCATCACCATCAAAAGAATTAGCAGTTACAATACCTGCTACTGTTACACCACTATCTCTAACAGTAACTATACCAGTAGAAGACTTATCTTCAATGAATAAATCACTAGTACGTATTGTAAGATCACCAGTATTACCATTTCCACCAGCACTTATATAAGCCTTACCCGAAGCATTACCATTAATTGATAACTTAGCATCACCACCACTATTATATCCTGGATCATTTGGTAAACTACCACCAAAATGAAGTAGATTATTATTTTTAAAGTGAACATTACCATGATGCTCAACAGCACTAGTGAAACTAGTCAATCCAATAAAGGTACTAATACCAGATGTCTTTAAGTTTCTAGTGGAAACATCCTCACCATATTCTGGTGGATCATTGTTATCACCACTGGTTATCTTAAGTCCTTTAACCCAAAGTTCATTCCCAACATAACAATCATTATCAATATAAACATTATCTTTAAATGTACCTACACCAACAACAGTTGCTATTCCAGATATATTTACAGTATTTAATTGTGTGTGAGAATTATTAACTTGGAAATTCTTATTGTTTATTTTAAAAGTATTTTCATCATAAAGGATATTACTATCACCTCTAAGTTGTCCACCAAGTCCAGCATAAACAACTGAATTCTGTGTTATATTTTCAGCAACAACAGTAACAGCTCTCATGACGTTATTAACGTCAACAATACCAGTAAATGTAGCAAGATCAGTTACATTTAACTTTCCTCTTAAAACAGCATCATGAGGACTATCAATAGCATTTGAATTTAATTGGGCAGAATTACCCATGAGTGAGTGATTATAACACTGATAATGCAGAACTATAGGTGTAGTATCAGTAGGAGTTATCTCAGTATAAGCACCAGCATTTCCAGCATTTCCAGTAATAGTAACACCACTTGTACATTCTGTAGTCCTATCAGATTGATAATAAAATCTAAGTTGATGTGTAGAGTTAGAGGCATCTGTTTGATCAAACCTATAAGTTCTACCAGGAGTTAGAGTTAAGAAAGGTGATTCAATACCATCTATAGTATATCCATTAGGACTACCCTGTCCAAAATACCTATGTGCTGCGGTTTTAGTTACAACCTTTACAGTAAATGTAATACTTGTTCCATGAGGAAAAGCAATATTACCAAGTCCATTAATAGTACCAGAAACATCTAAGTTACCATTAACATCAACGTTACCATTAAAAGTGGAAATACCAGTTGCCTTTATACCATTAGAAGTTACTCTTAATCTTTCACTACCTAATACATTAAGTACTAAATTATTACCATCAGTAACGTGAGATATAGCAGCACCTACAACACCAGCATCAGTACGGAAATCTATACCAGATTCATCAAAAGCACCATCCTTCTGAAGCGTAATTCTAGGATATGATCCTTTAACATGAAATAAGGAATAAGGAACAATAATATTTCCAATACCAACTTTTCCCGTACCATTAGGTTGGAATAATACATGAGAATTGGAAGCAGTTATAATCTTTCTTCCATTAACATCAAGATCACCACCTAACTGTGGAGTAGTATCAGATACAATATCAGATAAACCACCAGAGGAAGAGTCATTAATCCATCCACTTCCAGCTTGATATTTAAGTACTTGACCTGTTTGTGGAGATGATATAGTTGTGTCAAGTAAATTTGATAAGTAAGTAGGAGAACCACTACCACCACTACCAGTAGCACTTAAAATTCCAGAAGTAGATATTGTTAATCCAGTTCCAACTTTAATACCACCTAATATAGTATCAGTTGCAGGTGTAAGAGTATAAGAAACAGCACCACCGCCACCACCTCCAGCAGAAGCATCAACCCATTGTGAACTATCAATATCCTGATAAAATATTTTTAATTGACCTTCATCAGATTTCCACCAAAGATCTCCATTAGAGGAATTAGAAGGTGCTGTATTAGCAACACTTACTCTAGCACCACCACCAGATCCACCAGATCCACCAGATCCACCAGAAGTAGTAACAGTATTATAAGCAATTATTTCAACTATATCACCTTCAAAAGCAGGTGATAATAATGTTATAGAAGTTCCATTAGTAGCACTATATTCAGCATCTGGAGAAAGTCTTACTCCATTATAGAATACATCAATAAAACCAACATTATATTGATAAGTAAATGTTGTATCTCCAGCAGCTGTAATAAATCTCTGTTCCGTTCTTAAAGTTGGGAAATTAGACCAAGTTACACCTATACCAGTTGATCTTAAATATTGTCCATCACTTCCAGTAGATGAAGCAGCACCAACACCAAGTCTTATTGTTCCAGTCTGTATATCAAGACCAGATCTAGCAGTAATAATACCAATAGAATCAATATTAGTTACATCTTCGTATGTTAATGTTCCAGCAATAGAGACATTACTAAGGAATGTAGCAATTCCACTTATCTGTAAATTTCTGGCAGTGACATCGTCAAACTGTGCAGGAGCAGTACCAGAAACAATAATGTTAGGAGCATTTAAAGTACCACCAACTGTTAAGTCATTGGTAATATTAGTATTACCTATAACATCCAATACTAATTTGTTCTCGGTAAATGAACTTATACCGATATGTTGATGGGGAACTCTTCCGCTTCTAAATCTATTTGCCAGCATTATTCTTTAAGCCTTTAATTAAGAGTTTCTAATATACTTCCAATAAATTTCACATGATTAGGATTGCTTGCTGCTAATTTAAGAGTATCACCAGCCTCAAGAACTAACTTTCCTTGAGTCAAATTAATGGTATCATGACCTTGAACTGCCATGCTTTTAACAACTTCAGTCGTAACTGCTATTCCAGCAGTTGATCTAACATGATCCAAAGATACAGTATGTGCCGTTGAATCAACATTTGTTGCCTGTGCCAATAACACAACACCACTATATCCAACTGGAGCAGTATAAATTCCAACTTTATCAGATGGTGCTACAAATGTTACTGTTTGAAATACGTTTAATGGTAATGCCATTTTATATGTCTCCTCCTAATGCTAGAATTAAT
>Ga0115012_10002394_pt1 | contig 10958 bp, 10 predicted proteins | sample TroAtlMetagenome_FD_88706 | JGI IMG/M metagenome (GOLD analysis project Ga0115012, IMG submission 88706) | Marine eukaryotic phytoplankton communities from Atlantic Ocean - Tropical Atlantic ANT10 Metagenome | ecosystem: Environmental > Aquatic > Marine > Oceanic | place: Tropical Atlantic...
GACTTTTAATCAGTGGGTCACAGGTTCAAATCCTGTACGGCTCACCACTAAAATCAATGACTTAGCAGAAATAAGACATAAGCCTGTGAAGCTGTGGTTTCCAAATGGGTTCCAAAACAAAGCGCTATATTTGCAACGCGCGCGTGCCCGTGCGCGACCTGTGCCTTTTTGTGTGAAAGGGGCTTGATGTCTCCGCTTTAAGCCGCCGTTTGTTTCCCTGACAGTACCCATTGGTAGATTACTTCCAGGTTACTAAATAATTAATTTTTTGTTGACATCATATTTTTAATGACATGTTATATAACTAACATGTTAGTTAGTAGGGGTGAATATGTTTGGTCTGTCTGTTGCGCTAACAACTCCATTCTCCCAGGCTGGCTCGATAGACGACTATCTTATGGTGGCGCACAGCAAATGGGTTTTGCAGAATGGAGCTAATAGCATAACGCTTTTCGGCACTACCGGTGAAGGCACATCCATATCGCAAATTGAAAAATTTAAAACTCTGCAAACGTTAATTAAAGAAGATATTCCGCCTAGCAAAATCATTGCAGCTGTGATGACATCATCTCTTCAAAACGCCGTCTTGCAATGTGTAGAATATCATGAGCTAGGCGTTAAAAGAATACTAATAGCCCCTCCATTTTTCTTTAAAGATCTTAGTTTTGAGGGGCTTTTAAGTTGGTATTCCGCTGTTTTTACTGCTCTTCGGTCACTTAAAATACAGTTCATTCTTTATAATATACCCCAGTTAACAATGGTCGCAATTAAACCTGAGCTTATTTCGGCGTTACAGAGTGAATTTGGTTCTGAAATGATTTTTGGGGTCAAGGACAGTACTGGCAATCTTGAAGGAACATTAGAATTCTTAAAAAATAAAGAAATAATGGTGGCTGTGGGAGATGAGCGCACGTTGGCAGATGCAATGTTCCATGGCGCGTCTGGGGCAATCTGTGGAATGTCGAATGTTTTCCCGCGTGAGTTGACTGAAGTTATCAAAACTACAACTCATAATGCTATGGTTAACAAAATGACAAACCTAATAGTAAAGGCTCCTATAACAGCCGGCGTTAAGGCGCTTTTGGCTATAAAATCAGATGAAAAGAGTTGGATGACGGTTCGGCAGCCTCTTGAAGTCTCACCGCAAGCTCACCAATCGCTTTTAAGGAAATCACTGAAATTACCTCTCGAAAAAATATGAAACAACACTTAGGAGAAAACCATGATTACCAAATTAAAACAATATAGTTTAACCGCGATTGTTGCGGTTTCAGTTGCAATGGCAGCTGTGCCCGTCTGGGCCGGTTCGCACCAGATCAAGCTACGCATGTCTACTCCGGCTTCTGCAACCGATGCAAGGTCAGTCGCTTTACAAGACGTGTTTGCACCAGCAGTTGCGAGTTTTGCATCTTATGAAGCCCATTATAATGGATCTTTAATTAAACAAAACTCTGAGCTAGAAGCGATTGCATCCGGTGATCTTGAGATGTCGATCACCTCAGCGCAAGAATTGGCACAGTATTTCCCAGAGTTTTCAATCTTCGCGACAGGGTATGTTCATCAAGACGCCGCTCATCAAGTTGCCGTATTTAATGATGATTTAATGTTACCTTTTAAGAAAAAGGTTGAAGATGAGCTCGGAGTGAAACTACTGAGCATTATGTATTTGGGGCGTCGCCACGTCAATCTTCGTCAATGCCGGGATGAAATCAACGTGCGCACACCGGCTGATTTGGCCGGCGTAAACTTACGCATGCCTGGTACAGACGCATGGCAATTTCTTGGAAAAGCTCTTGGCGCAAACCCCACACCCATGGCATTTACAGAGATATATACAGCACTCTCTACAAGCTCCGTTGACGGTCAAGATAATCCCTTGCCAACTGTTGTAGACGCCAAATTTTATGAGGTTACCTGCCAAATTGCATTAACGTCTCATTTGGTTGATTTGAACTATGTAGCTTTTTCAAAAGCTGTATGGGACGGCTTGAGTGCCGACCAGCAAGTTGATGTTCAAGCTGCAGCGGTGGCAGCAGCGGAAAGTGGCCGTCAAGTTCAGCTGAAAAAAGAGACTGATTTGGTATCATTTCTGGTTGAAAAAGGAATGGAAATTTATGAACCTGATGTGTCTGCGTTCAGAAGCCATGTACAGAAATTGTACTTAAATACTTCGGCCTCAGATCCTTGGCCTGCAGGTGTGCTTGATAAAATAAATGCGCTGGGTAAATAACTGAAACAATATTTTAGTTAAACAGTTGAGATCTGCAACCAACGCTATTGCTCGGCTAGGAGAATTCATAGCGGCCATGATGATGGCCGCTATGTTTGTAACTTTCATACTACAGGTATTTATTCGTTACTCGGCGCGCATGGAATGGGTAGCAGAGACCATACCAATTTTTGATCCTAATCTGTATGGTTGGACTTTGGAATTTTGCCTAGTCTTGTGGATATGGTTAGTATTCTGGGGGAGCGCTCTAATTGTTAGGGAGCGAGATCATGTAACTTTTGATATTATTTATACAAACGTAAATCCAAAAATTAGGAAGTGGATGGCAATTTTCAGTTGTTTAACAATTTCTGTTGGTTTTTTGTGGGTGCTTGAGCCAACTTGGGAGAAATTTTATATCTTACGTTTGAAACGAACCGCAACGCTGTCAAATGTATTTGGAGACTGGGTTCGTGTCAGAGATATATATTCAATATTCTTTCTATTTTTACTCACTGTTTCATCAAGGTATGCTTGGAGGGCGTGGAAAGTTTTCCAAAAGGGGGCAGATTTTGAAAATATATCGGATGAAAGTCTCTCAACCGAAGAAAACAAAACGTTACCGAAATGACAACTGAATTTATTCTATGTATCGTAGCTCTATTTTTTCTAGCGGGTATCGGAATGCCGATTGCCTATGCTATAATGATTGCTTCATTTGTCTACCTGTCGATTGGGGGACAAGATATTGGTTTATCAGGAAAAATACTGCTTGATGGGGTGTATTCTAGTTTTATCTTACTAGCGGTCCCTCTATTTATTGTAGCGGCGAATATTATGAATGCTGGAACTATAAGTGACCGGTTACTAAGGTTTTGCGTTGGCTTAGTAGGTCGCTTCAAAGGTGGGATGGGCCATGTTAATGTTGTAGCCAGTCTTATTTTTTCTGGCATGTCAGGATCCGCGGTTGCTGATGCAGCCGGCATTGGTAAAATTATAATCGATATGATGACAAGAACTGGTCATTATACACGGGGGTATGCTGCGGCAATCACAGCTGCTTCTGCGACTATCGGGCCAATAATTCCACCATCCATACCAATGGTTCTTTATGCATTGGTTTCGAATACCTCTATTGGGTTCCTCTTTTTAGGTGGGATTTTGCCCGGTTTAATCATGGGTATGGTGCTTATGGTCATGAACACTATTATATCCTACAAACGCGGGTTCGGGACTGAGGAGGCCATACCCCTTAGAGAACTGCCAGCTTTGACAGTGAATGCTTTTCCTGCCCTTCTTATGCCCGCTATTTTACTTTATGGAATTTATGGTGGGGTAACGACCCCAACGGAGGCAGCAGCTGTTGCAGCCCTTTACGCACTTATACTTGCAGCCATATTCTATCGTGCGCTGACGATTGGTAAATTCTATAGTGTACTTGTAGAATCTGCAAGATCGTCAGCAGCTGTTGGGCTGGTAATTGGCGGTGCCTTAATTCTCAACTACATAGTAGCTTCAGAAAATATTCCCAATATTATGGCTAGTTATTTGGTCGGATTAGATATTTCACCTTTTGTTTTTTTAATCACAGTGAATATCATCTTATTAATGTTGGGATGTCTACTAGACGCAACCACTCTTATTCTGGTTATCATCCCTCTGTTCTTGCCCGCCTGTCGAATGTTAGAGGTAGATTTAGTACATTTTGGTGTGGTCGCGATTATTAATTGTATGATTGGATTGATTACCCCACCATACGGAATTTTGTTGTTTGTCATAAATGCTGTAACGCGCATACCGTTGGGCGAAATTATCCGTGAAGTTATTCCCTTTTTATTAGTTTTAGTACTTGCACTTTTAGTAATGATCACTGTCCCAGAAATTGTTCTATGGCTACCAAGAAAATTTGGGTACGTTGGCTGATATGAATTCAGGCAATGCCAAAGTAGGCAACAACATGATAATAAGCTGGTCAGAGTTAGCACTGTGACAAGAATATTAGTAACAGGCCTCGCGACTTTGGACCTAATTTTTGCATTGGAACATTTACCTCAATTAGGTGAAAAGTACCTAGCTATCGAAGGTCTGTTGTCTGGAGGTGGAAATGCGGGAAATGCTGCTGTCGCCACCGCTCGCCTAGGCGGTACGGTAAGTATTTTTACAGCCCTAGGGCAAGATGATGTGGGTGACCTAATCTTAAAAGGTCTTCAAAAGGAAGGAATAGATACTAAATTTGTAATCCAGTTAAAAGGCCACCAATCGTCGTTTTCATCAATAGTGATTGATAAGGCAGGCGAGAGACAGATTATTAACTGTCGTAACACTCCAAGCTTTGAAAACCTGGATAATTTGCAAAATTTACCAATTCAAGACGGCTATCTTGCAGATAGTCGATGGAACGAAGCGGCCGTTGCTACACTGAAGATAGCAAATTGTTTTTCGAAACCAGGTGTTTTGGATGCAGAAGCGCCTGTATCATACGAAGCAGTCTCCACAGCTTCTCATGTTGCTTTTTCACGGCAAGGACTGCGTGATTTTACACAGCACGATGACCTAATAACCGGTTTGAGAAGTTTATCAAATAGACTGGATAACTGGATCTGCGTAACAGATGGCTCTGCTGGCGTATATTACTTGGAACAAGGGCAACCTCATAATGTTCAGCCCCCCCAAGTTCTTGCAGTTGATACGCTTGGTGCTGGGGATGTGTGGCACGGCGCGTTTGTTCTTGGGCTTGCAGAGGGTAAAAATGAGTTAGACTCTATCCATTTTGCTAATTTAGCAGCATCTCTTAAATGTACAAGTTTTGGGGGGCGTGCGGGTATGCCCACACGTTCGGATGTATCAGGTTTCAGTCTTTAAATAATTGAAAGTGAGTGAGCTTGACTAACAGTCTGAATAACGAGCTACTAATTAGAAATACGCCATTACCAAGTTCAAGTCTTAACAAACTGTAGAGGAATGCTTTTATGATTATGAAAAATTCTTTGCGAGATTCTTTAAACCTTGGAAAAAGCACAATAGGGACACATTTTGCTTTTTGTGATCCTGACATTGCTGAACTTATAGGCGATACGGGTCTGTTTGATTATGCTGAATTTTGTGCTGAATATTCTATCTTAGATATGAAGAATTTATATCATATGGCTCGTGCAGCACAGTGTGCCGATCTACCATTAATGATAAAATTAGACCAAGAAAGTCAAGGATTTTGGGCTCAGGCAGCGCTCGGGGCAGGTTTTAAATCTATTCTTTTTAGCGACATTAGAACTCCAGATGATATCGATATTTGCCATAAAATAATAAGACCGGAGACGCCAAAAATAGGTGGAAAGATGGGGATTAAAATTCGTCGGACTTCTTTATCGTCATATGCCCCAAAGAAATATCTTGCAGATTTGGAATCTACGCTCCTCTGTATAATGTTAGAAAAGAAAGATGCTATTGATAATATTGATTTAATCCTTGATAAGGCTCAGGAAAAAGGTGTTGATATGGCGCAATGGGGCCCTGCTGATTATTCGTTGTCGCGCGGTAACCCCCAATTAATGTTTGAGGATGGTATATTTCCAATTGAAGAAAAAGTAATTGCAAAATGTATTGAATATAACATCATCCCTAGAGCAGAAATATCTGACGTAGAGCAAGCAAAACGGTATATTGATTTAGGTGTTCGACATTTCTGTATTGGATGGGACAGATTTATCTTACAGGCTAGCCTAGTAAAAATGGGTGAAGGTTTAAGAAAGCTTACAGATAGCATTTAGTTTTGACTATCTTTTGAACGATGTGATTTGGGTATTTTCAATTCACTTAAGCATTAGAATAACATTGTTAAATAATAGGACTTCTGACTATAAAGCTGCCTGAAACTGACGCAGTACGCTTGTACTTTTTACGAACGAGGATAATTTTCTGAGTTGAATGATTGGAAAATAATACGCAAGGAGGTCTCTTATGTACGGAATTGTTCCAAGCTTAAATACACCATTTGATGCCTCTGGAGCATTGGATCTTTTATCGCTTTCGAGACTTGTTGAACACACAGTTAGGACTGGTTGTGGTGGCATGCTAGGTTTGGCCGTTGCTGGCGAATACAATACATTAAATTATACGGAAAAAAGTAATTTTATCTATACGGTTGTTAAACAAAACCAGGGCCGTATTCCATTTATTTGTAGCGTTACGAGCACTACTTTCACTGAAACCTTAAACCTTACAAAAGCCGCTGCTGCAGCTCGTGTAGATGGAATTTGCGTGCAGCTATCACCTAGCTTAAACCTTGAAGAAAAACTATCTTTTCTGAAAAAACTTGAAAAAGAAAGTCCTGATATAATCATGGTCCAAGATCTCGACTGGTCCAGCGGCGGTATTTCCCTGGATGAGATTGTTTTCTTGTACCGAAGGATCGAAAAATTCAAATGGCTCAAAATTGAAACCTCACAGGCGGGCCCAAAATATAGTGCGGTAAAAGATGCTACTGCGCAGGGCCTGAAAGTTTGTGGTGGTTGGGCTGTCACACAGTTAATGGATGCGATGGCCAGATCTGTTGATGCCTTCATTCCAACAGGATTGGAGTCTATATATGTAGCTATTTATCGTGCTTATCAGGGCGGCGAAAAACAAAAGGCCCGAACATTGTTCGAAAGTATTTTGCCAATTTTAAACTTTTCTAATCAAAATATTGACATAAGTGTAAAATTCTTCAAAAGTTTGAGACTAAATGAAGGCCTCTTTGAAAGTGATTATTGTCGTTCACCCTCTGCGGTTTTTGATCCAGTCCAGTCCCAAGAAGCCAAGCACGCCATTTCACGTGCTATGAGAATTCTTTCTGATTCAAGCTAAATCTTTCTGAAGTTATGATTTTCAATTTTTTGGTTCATAAAAATTTTCTGTACCAAAGTTTTGTATAGCCGTGTCAGAAAACAGAGGGGCTAGACGTTTGGAAGCTTTAAGTGCCTGAAGACCTTGTGTTTGAGGCAGTATGCCAGAACACTGTTTACCTACCCTATTGAAGCAAAGGCGACTGATCAAGACGGATAAGTGGTGTATAGACCTCTATGAGTGCAACTATGGATTTGGAGGTTCTAAAAATATTTTTAGAACCAGACTTTTTCTATCAACTTCAACTCTATAATTTAAATTATTGCTAATCTTTTCGTAATTTTTTTAGGTTTAAGTTTTTTAAATCCTCACTTCTAAGTCGTTTTTGTTGATATTTATAATAATGATATGGGGTTACAGAGATCATAGAGCTTCAATGCTGCATACCATCTTGAGTATTGATCGTTATCTGCTTCTAGTTTTTGCGGCTGCATTTCTAATGTTCAATTAACACCCTGCACAAAGGTCATATTAAGCGCCTTGTTACTTCTGACTTATCTTTTGAAGTTTTTGGAACCGTCGGGGCTGAAGGGGTTTCGGTTTATTTCGCATGACAGCGTCCCAATCTGCATCCACGACATCGCCAACATAGAGATCACCCAGACTGTCGTAGGCGATGCTATGGGGCGATAGGAACTGCCCTGGTTCGAGCCCGGCACCCAAGCCTGCATCAAGCCTAGACAGCGCATTTCCTTGTTGGTCGAAAACACTAACAAAAGGACCAATATTTGGGAAGTTTTGGTTAACTTCTAAATAGGACGCCAGTTCTCCAACAATGCAGTCAGGACATGTCCCAGGTGTAATTGCTAGCCCACTTGGCCTATGCATGTTGTTGATTTGAGACTCAAATCGTCCGTTTGTGTCAAATATTTGAATTCTAGAGTTTTCCCGATCAGCCACATAAATCCAACCATCAGAATCACAACAAATATTATGAGGAAGATTAAACTCTTTTGGCCCTGTCCCAGAGGTTCCCCAACTCATCAAAAGTTTTCCGTTTGGATCAAATTTATGGATACACGCATTTTGGTAGCCGTCAGAAACAAAAATATCACCTGTTGGTGAAACGGCCGAATGGGTGCACTTGCAAAATGGTTTTCCACTCATAAAGCCAGAGCTTTCACCCGCAATTCCAATCTTCAGAAGCAACCCACCGTCCAAAGAAAACTTACGCACGGTATGATCAAAATTATCGGTCAAATAGATACACTGATCAGGCCCTATCGAGGCACCGTGCGGGTTGCTGAAAACGCCTTCACCCCATGTTGATATTACCTCTCCACTTTGACTCAGAACTACTATGGGATGTTTTCCACGATTAAAAAGGTACACTCGGTCTCTGTCATCAACGGCGATACCAGCAACATCACCCAGAATTAGATCGGGTGGGAGTTTAGCCCAATTTGGAACAGGTTTATATTCGTAGTTGCCCGCGCCCAGTGAACCCATCTCAAATATACCCCATGTCTTGATGTTAGTATGCTCTATTAAATTAAGAAAGTTGTGTACTCGAAGCAAGCTGAATAGTTTTTAATATTATTTTTTGAGCTTCCTGCTGAGAAATATTGACTTTTAAGAGGTTCCATTACTGAGTGCTTTTAATAACCCAAACCGTTACCTATAAACCATATAGGCGAAGCAGCCTTTATTGATCGAAAGCCAACGAAAAAATTCAGTTTTGAAGATCGTTAGACGTATTATTGATTCATTCTTTCAAATAAGACACAATAATAAAGAAGTAGGGAAACTTAAAAAGTATTATGCGCGAAAAAAATGCCCCAAAACTTAGCCAGAAGGCATACGAAAGTTTTACGTATCATTTGTCGATGAGAGATTTGAGGGCAGGGCAACTGATATCCCAACGTGAATTGGTTTCACTTACCGGTCTGCCATTAGGGGCTATCCGTGAACTAATCCCAAGGCTTGAGGCAGAAGGTCTGATACGAACAATTCCTCAGCGGGGGATGACTATCGCGGAGGTGGAGCCAAAACTTGTCAAAGACGCCTTTGAGTTCCGCCTATTTCTTGAAATACAGGCGGTCAAGTATTTTACAAAACATGCTTCAGATAAACTGGTTGGCGAATTATTAAATGAAACAAAAGAGATCATTGCTCTATGCGAAGTCGAGGGCAGTTCTGATATTACTAACTCAAGTTTGATTACAGATGCACAAACGGTGGATTGGAAACTACATGAGCAGATTATTAAAACTTTAAATAACAAAATAATTATGGACGCATATCGAGTTAACGCAATTAAAATTCGTCTAATAAAATTGGAGCAGACATCGATAACTCAATCCAATGTAATTTCAACAATGAAGGAACACTTGGATATAATTAACGCAGTTCAGTTGAGAAATCCGGCTGCAGCCGAGAGAGAAATTGTTAAACACATTGAAAAAGCGCGGTTAAGGGCGCTTACCAATTAAATTTTATTGACAGCGCATATTCAGTGTGTTTTTCCAGGCTAACATGTTAGTTAAAGGGTTATTGTAATGTTTGGCCTATCAATTGCGCTCACAAGACCGTTCTCTCAGGGGTGGGCAAGCATACCATGTTGACAGAACAGCCCATCAAACCTCTAAAAATCAACGGTCGCAGGGTACAATCAGATTTGATTGGTTCTCTGCGCGATGCCGACATTAATGGTGACCTTGAGGAGCAGTTAGCGAGAGACGGCTATTTACTATTGCGCGGTCTTCACGATCCGCAGGCAGTGCACGCGTCGCGGATTGAGATCTTGCGACGACTGGTTGAGGTGGGTGAAATCGCGGAGCCTGCAGAAGCTGGTATCGCCACTGGCAGATCAAAGCGTGCAGAGATGCACTTGGACCTTGGGGCCTTCTGGCGTTCCGTCAGCGAAGGTCAGGCATTGCGTGAGGTCATCAATGGACCGCGTATCACTCAAGCCATGTCTGACCTGTTTGGCGAGCCTTCTGCGCATTTTACGTTCGCCTGGTTGCGTGTAATGACAGCCGGGCGCGCCAGTCCATTGCATATCGATCACCCTTACATGAACAGAGGCAGTAATGCTTTGGTTACCTGCTGGTCGCCGATGGGATCGGTTGGTTTGAATGAAGGACCGTTATTCATTGTCGAAGGGTCGCATACTTGGCCAGAATTGCGAGCGCAATTCGAGGGACTGGATGTTGATCGTGAGCCAGATCGTCCTGGTCATCTGAAGGAAAACGCTGCGGATTTGGCGCACGACAAAGGCACGCGCCTACTCACCACTTCCTTTCAGCCGGGTGATTGTTTAGTTTTTGGGATGTTCACCGCCCACGCCGCCTTCGATAATGGCTCGACAAGCGGGCGCGTCCGTGTGTCCTGTGATACACGTTTCCAGCCTGCTAGCGACGTTATGGACGAGCGGTTTTCTGGGCCTAACCCTCCCGCTCATGGCGGGCTGGGATATGGGTGTCTTTCGGCTTCTCGCCCCTTGACGGAGACACAAACTCTGCGGTGATAGGCGCTGTCAAACTAATGAGAACACGCATCGGATAAATGATATTCTTCGTAAGGCTATCGATATTATGATCCATTCGGTTAAAGGGTCTAGTGGATCGATTTAAACACTTGGTGGCCTAGGTTGACAGCTGCGATGATTTTATCGGGATCGGCTGAAAATTTTATCTGGCGATCCCTCTTCCAGCACTCGTCCGTCTTTTAAGAAACATATTTTGTCAGCGGCTTTTTTGGCAAAGTTCATCTCGTGTGTTGCCATTAAGATAGTCATTCCGTCTTCTTTTAGCTTGAGAAGAACTTCGAGAACCTCACCCACTAATTGAGGGTCTAAGGCTGATGTTATTTCATCAAACAGCATCGCTTCAGGCTTCATTGCGAGTGCACGCACAATTGCAAC
>Ga0115012_10002395_pt1 | contig 10957 bp, 3 predicted proteins | sample TroAtlMetagenome_FD_88706 | JGI IMG/M metagenome (GOLD analysis project Ga0115012, IMG submission 88706) | Marine eukaryotic phytoplankton communities from Atlantic Ocean - Tropical Atlantic ANT10 Metagenome | ecosystem: Environmental > Aquatic > Marine > Oceanic | place: Tropical Atlantic Ocean...
CGCAAGGCGCCATGCTCGCCGGCGCCAACGCGGCCTACGTTGCGCTCTTGGACGAGTGGGGCGCGGCGCCCTCGTCGTCGCGCTGCGGGGCAGGACGCCGCCGCTTCCGGACGCGGTGGTGCGCGTGCGCGATGACGGCGCTGGTGCTGCTCGCGGTCCTGCGCGCGTCGCTCCTCGCGACGCCGCCCACGATCGCGGGCTGCGCGTACCAAAACGTGGCGCGCGACCAGCGGCGCAACCGGCACATGGTGCAGTGGCTGAAATCGCAGCACCAGCCGTGCGCGCGGCAAAACGCCATCGTGACCAACGGGAGCTCCCCGCTGCTGCCCAGCTGGTCGCGCGAGCCGGGCTACTTGGGCAACTACCTCACCCACCTCGAGTCGCTGCGCCGCATCGCCGAACACCACGAGCCGAAGCACTGCGCCGCGGCCGACTGCTGGTACCTGGTGTTCGAGGACGACGCGAGCGGCGACCTGCCCGGCGCCTTGGCGCAGCTGTCCTGGTTGGTGCGGCTGGTGCCGTGGGAGCTCTACGCGGTCAACCTGGGCCCGCGCCGGCTGGGCGCCCAGGACCGGCTGCTCGACAACCTGCGGCTCGTCGTGCAAGACGCACGGGCGAAGCACAAGGCGCCGTCCGTTGGTGCCGTCCTGCACCCGTTCGTGCTGGAGCTGCCCGCCGTCCCGATGTGGATGGCGAAGACCAACGCCTACGCGGTGACGCGCGCCGGCGCGTCCGCGCTGCTCGGGCCGCTCGCGACGTTTGAAAACCCCCCGCTGATCGACCAGACCATCTCGGCCGTGGGCTTCCGCACCGAGCGCCCGAGGGTTTGGGGGCGGCTGTGGGCGCTGCCGCGCTCGGGCGTGGGCGAGAGCGACGCGCTGGAGCAGGCCGGCGGCGGCGGCGTGGTGGCCCGCTGAGACGCGGCCCGCGGCGCACGATGGGCGCCGCTCCGGATTTCGATTGAGTGTGGGTGGTAAACCTAGGTACCCTCCCTTTTACGAAATCCAAAAAAAATCCGCCTTCCAAAAATAGGACACCCCAAAAATCGTGCGGGACTATATATATTGGCCGCCAGGGGGGGGGCGGCGGCGCTCGCGCGTGCGCACGAGGGCCGCGCTCGGCGGCGCTGCGGCCGGGTCTGGCGCTTGTGCGCGGGCGCCACTAGTGAGAGCACAGCGCGGGGAGCAAACCCTTTCGCTGCGCACCCACCGACCAAACGCACAAGTCAACGACCACAATGAGCAACAGCATCACCAACGTACCAACCAACTCAAGCCGGAACCGCGCGCACACTTTGGTCGACGCGCTGTCGTCGGCGCCGCCCCAAGCGCCGGCGTCGACGACGCAGCCGCCCGTCAGCAAGTCGCAGAAGACGGTCAACGAGCGCCGTGCCGAGGTCGACCCCATGGACGACCGCGTCAAGATCACGGCGACGCAGATCGGTCACCTCCGGACCATCTTCGGCAACAAGCCCGGGGACAAGAAGATGCCCTCGTTGAAGACCCCCAACAAGGACGACGACGACGTCAAGCACTGGCACGACGACGGCGTCAACCTCGCGATCCCCAAGACCGTCGCCATCGAGACGCCCCACAAGCTGTGGGCGGACGACGACGGGCGGCGCACGCTGGTGGCGGAGCTGCGCCGCACCGACCACGCCGCCGACTCGGTCTTTGCGCGCATCGAGCTGGGCGATCGGCGCGAGCTCGCGACCACCCTCGAGCAGATCGACGCCTTCAAGGCGAAGCTCCTCGAGTGGCGCGAGAAGCGCGCCAAGGTCGGCAGCGGCCATCTCAGGGACGAGCTGAAGACCGGCAAGCACGACTACGGCCTCGACCTCGTCCTCAATGAGGCCACCGTCGCCAACCTCGAGAACGGCCACAACTACGTCGACGCCTTCACCAAGCCGCGCGACGACAAGGCAACGGACCCCGACTCGTCGGCGATTCGCACCATGCGACTGCACCTGGCCACCTACGCGGCCGCCTTTCGCCTCGGGGCGTGCGACGAGGCGGTGCAGGCGAGCGACGCCGAGCTCTTCCGGAAGCTGAGCACGCTGCGCCCTCGCGTTCTCGCCGCGCGCATGCGGGGCGCAGAGCAGTCGAGCGTCCTCCTGGAGCCGTGGGACGGGCGCGAGTCCTCGATCGATCTCGATCTCGATGACGACCCCGACAACTGTCGCCCGTGCGACGACTTGATGCGGTTCGTCACCGCCGAGGACCTGGGCCCCGAGCACCAGCGGCTCGACGGCGCGGAGGACGATGCGCCGCTGACGATGGACTGGGAGGACATGCAGGCGCGCGGCCTCAACGCGTCGACCACCGGCAAGGTGAGGATCGAAAACCCCAAGTTCAAGGCCAACGGCCAGGCCCTGGCCTGGTGCAAGTGCGCGTGCTGCAGCGAGGCCAACCCCCTCGGCCTCGACGAGGCGGAGGAGGAGGCGCCGGCGCCGGCGCCAAAGCCCAAGGCCAAGGACGCCGCCGCCGAGGAGCGCAGGCGGTTCCTCGAGCACCCCGAGTGCGCCCACATTGCGCGCGCGCTGGCGGAGCGCGGGCCCGGCGCGGAGAAGGAGGCGGCGGCCGGGGCCGAGGTCGAGGACAAGGTCGGCTTCGAGGTGGCGACGCCGTACGAGGTCTGGACGGCGCAGATGCGCTGCTACGCCAAGAGCTCGCGCGACCGCGACCACCCGCTGTGCCTGATGAAGATGGCGTCGATCATGATCCGCGCCGGCCTCACTCAGGAGCTGTCCTCGATGCTCACGTGCTGCACGAGCACGCGCTGCCTCGAGAAGATGGGCATGCGCGCCCCCGACTGGACGACGCGGTGGGAGCTCGGCGGAAGCCTGAAGACGCTGGAGAACGGGTCGCGTCGTCACGGCCAGGACGTCGACGTCAACGACAATCTGTTCCTCCTGCGCTACCTGTTTGTCAACCGGTGGCCGAATGGCAAGGAGCCGCTGCTGGACGAGCCCGACGGCGCGGCGTTGCTCGGCTTCTTCAACGGGCACTCGCAGTGGGTCCAGGAGCGGGAGAAGAAGACGTGCACGGCCGCGGTGACCCTCGCAAAGGCGCCGGAGGCCTTCACGTTCGTCGACCCGAACGGGTTTGTGAAGACTGCGCACGATGCGGTCTTCAACTACCTGCCGAGGGTGGTCGGCAAGCACGTCTTCGACACGCAGAGCGGCTTCAAGAACTCGCCCAAGCAGCAGGAGAGCGGGTCGTTGAAGCACACGCTCCACCAAAACGACCGCTGGAGCAACTACCTGACCAAGCTGGTCGACACGGGCATGCCGCGCCACTTTGAGTACTGCTACGTGCTGATGAAGCGGCAGGTCCTCCTCGCGCGCGGGATCGGCTACCAGCCGTGGTGGTTCGAGTCCCGGGGGCTCTGGCAGCGGCCGCAGGCGCTGGGAGACGGGACGTTCGGGACGTACAAGGCCGACGCCGACGCCTTTGTCGAGGGCGGCGTCTGCCTCTCGCTCGAGGAGTGGGAGGAGCAGAAGCTCGTCCACGAGTCGGTCTTCCTGAAGAGCTCCACCCTCGCGCCCACGCACGAGGAGCGCTTGCAGTGGTTCCACTGCAAGTGGCGCGGTCGGCTGGGGCTTCGGGGCGCGCCCGGCCCCGACCCGTTCTCGATCGACGACTTCCACGAGGCGTGGACGAAGGCGAGCGGCGGCGGCCTGATCAAGGAGTCCTTCGAGCCCGAGTACATGGCGAGCGAGTCGTGGCGGAGCGACGACTTTGCGTCCATCCGGAACGCTCTGGGCGGCGGCCTTGCCGACTGGCAGGTGCACGATCTGCACCGCACGCTCTGCGGCGGCGGCAACGTGCGCAAGCGCATCGGCTCGACGGCGACGCTCAACACGGACGAGCAGTCCCGGACCCGGACCATGGACGGGGCCCACCAGATCGATGGCAACACCTACCCGTTCATACGGATGAACGGCGTGTTGACCGCGATCGGTGGCGTGGGCGGCGCCGAGTTCAAGACCTTCAAGGAGCGCCAGCAGACGAGGGTCGACGACTACGCGGCGGACATGAAGCGCATCCAAGAGGACCCCTGCTTGCTGTGGAAGCACCTGTTCGTGGAGATGGGCGACGGGCTCGACAGGCTCCGCGTGACCAAGGCGATGCGCGAGCACCTGGCCACGACGCTCATGGACGGGATCGCGGCGCGGAGGCAGGCGATGCGCGACGATGAGCACAGCCTCACCCCGCAGACGCTCGAGGACATCGACGCGAAGATCGCCGTCGCTACGGACAAGATGCGCGCGGCGTGGGAAGCGGCGGCGAAGCAGAACCGGGTGCGCGAGCGCCAGGACGACCTCTTCGCGCAGCGGCAGAAGCAGGAGATCGTCGACAAGTTTGCCGACCTCCGCGCGGATCTCGTCCACGGCGACAGCAATGGCCCCACCGCGGAGCAAGTCCGCACGGAGATCGAGGACCTCCGTCGCGAGCAGGCGAGGCTTCGCAGCCACCGCAAGAGCATGGAGGCGGCCAACCGGATGTCGAGCGAAGTCGAGGCGGCCGCCGCCACGGCCAGGCAGCTGAGCCGGCTCCACCTCGAGCGCCGCGCCTTCCTGACCCGGCACATGGGCGCCGAGATGGAGGCCATCGACGCGTTCTGGGTGGATAAGATGGTCGAGCTCATCGTGCGCGACCTCGAGACGTCGCCGGAGGACGCTTCCAAGGGGATGCGCTGCCTGTCCATTGCCGTCGCGCCGGACGGCACGGAGGACGTGTCGGACACGATGTGCGTCGCGTCCTTCGAGGCGCCGTACGACGACGACCCGAAGAAGGGGTCGCGCCTCGTGCCCTCCTTTTTGGGCATCGACTCGGTGGACGACGCGCTGCTCCGCATGGCGCGCGCGAAGCGCGCCGAGGATCTGAAGGCGATCAAGCGCATTCCGGTCCTGCGCGTCGAAGACACCGTCGACGTCGCGAGCCGCTACGGCCGGGGCGATCGCATGCCCGAGTGGGATGCGGGCGCGGTGGTCTTCAACAACGTGGGCGTGGCGGTGCGCCAGATGCTGGCGGCGTTCATCATGCCGACCAGCACGGCCTACGACGAGACGGCCGTGTCGCGAGGCGCGGACTGCGACAGCGTGCGCCTCTACGACCGCGAGCGGTTCGACCGGCACATGCCCATGCGCAGCGTCAAGGTCTTCCAGCGCCGCGTCGACGCGGAGACCAACGAGGCGATCTGCGTCCCCGACTGGACCAACGCGATGCTCGATTTTGTGCCCTCGGGCACGCTCGGCCTCGCCGCGAAGACGGCGCAGAGGCGCGTGAAGGTGTCGCCCGTCGACGGCGCGGACGCCGACGACACGCTGCTGGTGGGCGGCAAGTCGTCGCCCAACACCGACGCGACCGCGTCGAACCGGCAGGTCGTGCGCGGCAAGAACCCGGGCCTGAGCGACGAGGAGATCGAGGCCCGCTACGCCAGGCTGGGCGGCGACCACCTCAAGTGGTACAAGCGGTTCTGGGGCACGGTCTGCGGCGACCGCGCGATGCATCGTGCGCGCTGCTTCGGCGCCGACGTCGCGTCGGCGCCCGCGTCGGCGTCGGCGCCCGTGCACCCGCAAGCGCCGAATCGGCAGTGTCCCGAGATCACCGTCGGCCTCGCGGCGTCGGGCGCGACGCGCGACGTGGTCATGGGGGAGCTGCTCGGCCACGAGCGCGGAGTCGACGAGGGCGAAGCGCGGGGCGTCGGCCCCGAGCCGTCGCTGCTGGGCATGCCGGCCAACCACGTCGTCGAGACGCAGCCCGACGGGTCGACGCTGCGCGTCTACGACGCGTCGCGCGAGTTTGCGTCGGAGGCCGAGAAGCTGCACTACCAGCAGCTGCACGACCGCGTCGGCGGGATGGCGATGACGATGCTCAAGTCGATGCTGGGCCGGTCGGCGACGCCTGGCGACTACTCCGTCGCCATTCGGCGCACCGACGCCAAGATCGGCCTCATCGAGGGGACGATCGCCACCCTGAACGCGTGCGAGGACTCGCCGACGCCGACGGTGCGGCAGAAGCTCCTCGCGCTGCGCCTCGGGCTGATGCAGAGCCTGCGCCGCGCGCACGGCACCATCCACCAGTTCTTCCTCGACTTCAGCTCGGACCTCTCCGTCTTCGACGACGAGATCGAGCCGGACAGCGAGCTGTACCTTCGGGTCGTCGAGCTCTACGAGGCGGCCGAGGTCGTGCTCTCGGCGTCGGGCCGGCCGTCCACGATCGTGCACAGCGCCTCGTGGCGCCCGCGCGACGCGCACGTCAGCTGGCTCGGCGGCCAGGCCCCGAACACGGCGGGCAACGACCACCTCTGGACGCTCCAGTGCGTGCGCGACGACCTGCAAGGCGTCGTCCGCGACGTCCATGGCCGGGAGGTCGTCGCGGTGCAGGACTACAACGCGGCGCGCCCGTCGCTGCTCGACGTCCCGCGCTGGGAGCTGGTCCAGTTCTGCAACCTGATGTGGACCTTCCAGCACCCGGCGCGCCACCCGCTCTTCGAGCGGATGGCGCTGCGCAAGGCGTGGGGGGAGACGAGTGCGGCCGTGGACGCGCTCGGCGACCGCCTCCGGTCGGTGCACATGCTCGACGCGCTCGAGAAGGTGCAGGAGCACCGCTCCGACATCGCGGTCGAGGCCGAGGTCCAGAAGGCGCAGGAGGCCGGGCTCACCGACGACGACGTCGACGGGATCCGGCTCGAGCACCAGCAGGTCCCGGTGATGAACACCTTCCTCGCCGGCGAGGACGGCGAGAAACAGCGCGAGTGGGCGGGCGCCGTCGAGGACGAGGAGGAGGGGCTGCGCCCGCTCTTCGCGCCCGAGCTGCGCCAGACGACCCCGACCCAGCAGATGATGGTCGGCTACGCGCGCTACAAGTCCGCCAAGGCGGACATCGTCTACACCCGTCAGAAGCGCGACCTGGCGGCGCTGCGCCTCTCGATCGAAGGCGGGTACGACGCCGACGAGCAGGAGCGCGTCGACCGGTGGAATGGGCGCACCGAGCGCCAGGTCCTCGCCGACCACCCCGAGCTCGCCGAGAGCGGCGACCGCGGCGAGGAGGAGGGGCCCTCGAAGCGGCGGCGCGGCGCGGCCCCGAGGGCGCCCACCCGGCGCGTCAAGGGCGACCTGGCCCGCCAAGAGGCGATCGAGAGCGCGATGCTCGAGCAGAAGACCGCGCGCGAGGGCGGCGACGAGGACGCGATCGCCGCCGCCGACGAGCGCGTCGAGCGCGCGAAGAAGAGCGCGAAGAAGCACGAGGGGATCAAGGTCGGCTCCGAGCTGGTCGCCAAGCAGGCCAAGCGCCTCAACGGCGACCCGAAGACGACCTCGACGGACGAGCCGATGCTCCAGGGCCACCTCGGCATCCTGCAGTCGCTCGGCAAGCTCGCGCCCGAGCAGGTCGCGCTGGACGCCAAGGTCCGCATCGAACAGCAGCACGTCGACGCGCTCGCCGAGTACGTCTCGAGCAGGGAGACCAGGGCCAAGCGCAAGCGCGACGCGGTGTGCACCGCGTACACCAAGTTTGCGCGCACGATCACCGACGCGAACACGGCCGAGGCGCGCAAGACGCGCCGGGACAACGACCCCGCGGTCGTCTCGCCCGAGCTGAGCATCGAGTCCGGCGTGCCCGAGTCCACCTTTGAGGACTACCTGGAGGTCAACCTGTCGACGGCTGGCCGGCAGCACAACCACGCCAAGCGTCTGCTCGTCGACTGGCAGAGTGCGGAGGACGGCGAGGGGCTGTCCAGCCTCTACGCGCGCGAGCGCGCCGAGCGCCGCCTCCCGCTCGACGCCCAGGCGATCATCCACTCGCAGCGGCTCGAGCTCGAGGAGCTCGGCAAGTTCCGCAGCGAGCAGGGCGTCGCGTGGGCCGACGACCACCCCGCCCTCCGCGTCGACCACAAGAAGGAGAACAAGGCCAGGATGATCGGCCGCTGAACATCGTAGTCGGTAGAGTCGCGTCGTAGCGGGTGTCGCGTGATAAAAAATGCATTGTGCCACTCGCACCGTATATGTCCGTACACGCACACCCCCCCCCACCCACGCCCACACGCCGACTCTGGAACTTGCGCGCGTGCGCGTGCGCGTGCGCGTGCGGTGCCCATCGTGCGGCGCGGGCCCATGGCCGGCGCGCTGCTGTGCGTCGCCGTGATCGGACTGCTCCTCATCGCAATTCTCGCCGTGCTGCGCCTGTGGACGCGGCTCGAGCGCGCCGAGCTGCGCGCGGTCTCGCTCGTCTACGAGAATGCGCAGCTGCGCCGCAGGGTCGACCAGCTCGCCGGAGCCGAAGACGGACCGTGCACTACCACGCCAGTGTGCAAGAACGGCGTGCTGTTTGTCACGCTCGGTGTGGAAGAGGCGCCGAGCATGCACGAGGGCAGCTTCAAGACCAAGAGCTCCGCGAGTCTGCCTCCCCACGAGGCGGTCCTTCTGTGCCAGACGAACGCGCCGCTCCTACCCGGGATGCAGCCCGACGCCCTCGACCGGTGGCTGATCAAGCGAGGGCGTTGTGCGCTGCCGCGCCGCTGGCCCCGCGCCGGCGCAACGGCATCCTCGGCGACGTCGCAGCCGTAGTCGGATTTTTTTGGAGGCTCATTTTTTGGAGAGAACGCGGTCGTTTTTTTTCTAATTTTTTTTTGTAAAAAAATCGCGGCCTCCGCCGCTTCCGTTTCGGCACTGGCGCTTGTGCGCGCGCGCACTCAAACGGGGAGGAAACCGCAGGGACCCCTCCGCCGCCATGTTCGCCGCGCTCGCCCACTCCTCGTCCGAAGACGTTGCGGCCACGGCGCGCACGTACGAAAAGGAACGGCGCCGGCGCGAGTACCACGCGCGCGTCCAGCAGGAGAGCGCCCAGTCGACCGCTGATGCGGAGCGGCGGCTAGTGGCGGCCGTGCACATTGCGCGGTGCGCCCGAGGGATGCTCGTCCGAAGCGCGCCACGGCTCGTGCGCCTCGTCGGCGAGCCGAAGCCGGAGCCGGAGCGCCAGAAGACGCCCCTTCGAGCGGTCGTGGAAGCGGCCATCGTCGAACAGGCCAAGAAGCCGTGGCGCGCGTCGGCGCTCGAGCGCGAGCCGCCGGCGCGGGCCACGCCCACGCCCAGGCCCGAGCCGCCGATGGTCCTCACGAAAAACCCGGCGGCGTACACGAAGCTGTGCATCAACGGGCCCGACTGCCCGAGGGCGGGGATCTCGTGCACCTTTGCGCACTCGCTGGCGCAGCTGCGCCCGCGACCCGACGGGCCCGCGCGGCCGATCAAACCGCCAAAGCAAGAGCCGCGCGCCGCGGTCGCCCGCGAGCCGCCGCCGCCGCCGCCGCCCGCGGCGATCAGCATCGTGCTCGAAGAGCCGCCGCCCAAGGCCTCGCGGTCCAAGGCGCGGTACGACCCGGGCCTCGTCGACTGCCGCTACGGCGCCGCGTGCAAGGCGCCGTGGTGCCACTTTCGCCACCCGGAACGAGCGACGGCCCCGACGGTCGTCGAGTGCGCGCCGTGCAAATCCCCTCCCGCCGCCTCGTCCTCCGAGAACGACGACCGCCGCACGGTCGAGCGCCTCTGCGTCGTGTGCATGGACAAGGACCGCGCCTACGCGCTCATCCCCTGCGGCCATCACTGCGTCTGTCGCGACTGCTTCGACCACATCCTCGGCTGCGAGACGCCGCGCTGCCCGCTCTGCAACACCGGCCTGCAAGCCGCCGGCGGCCTGTCCGTCTACCTCTGAGCGCGCCGGAAAGCTCGCGCCGCGCGAGCGGACGATCGCGTCGCGTGTGTATAGGGCGGAGACCGAACGTGCGTTGCGTCGCGTGAGTTCTCTGTCACGAATACACGCTGCGTTCACCACCACCACCCCGTCGTCCCGCGCCGCGGCGCGCGCGCGCATAACCCCGCGGCGCGCGAGGACGGAGCAACGAGCGATTGCGACCGCACCGCTAACGCTCGTCGCGCGCGCACGCGCCGCACACCGCCGACCCCGCAGAACCGCACACGCCGAAGGACACGATGGGTGACCCAAGCAACAACCCGGCGTTCACGCACCCCCAGCCGCGCACGGTGCGCAGCAGCCCTCCCCTTTTTGCCGCCCGCGGCCGCGCTGGCCGCGCTGGCTGCTCATCGTTGGTGCGCCTCGCGTGTGCTCGCAGTTCGCGCCGTCGAAAGACGACGTTCTTTCCAACCTGATGTACTTTTGTTCGTGCCCGCGCCTTCCAACGCCGCGCCTCGAACCCGGCGTCGCCCGTCTGACGCTCCGCCTTGTGGTTGGCAGTCGGGCAGCCGGTGTCGCCCGAGAAGCTCAAGGACTACACCGAGCATCACGCGATGACCTGTGCGCGCCGACCTCGAGCTGAGATCCGGGCACACCGCGCACCATAGTTGCATGCTCCATGACTGACATTTCCCATGCTTTGTGTGCTGCGCTTCGACGTCGACGTTTAGACCACTTCCCGGACGCCTATGCTGGGCAGAACACCAAGATGTGCGCCGAACGCCCAGCCCGGATCCCAGCCTCCCAGCCTCCACCCCTCTCACGCTCGCGCGCTCACCCGCGCCCTCTCGCTCGGCAGCCGCGACACGCTCAACAACTTGATCCTCAAGCACGCCGCCGCCCGGCCGAGCCCGTGCCTGCGCGCGCTCACTCGCCCGCCCGCCCGCAGGTCCCCGCAGTCGTGGCAGACTTCGGTGGGTCTCCCGTTTTTCTCCATCACCGGGACGGTGGGTCGCGCCTCGCCCACGGCCACGGCCCAGCCCGCCTCCACCGCGCCCGCGTGTTCACGCCCGCGCCCTCCGCTGCGCAGGTGATCGAGTGGGGTCCGCGCTCTGCACCTACGAACGCCGTTTGCCCAGTGCGCGCGCTCACACGGCCCTCCCCCAACCCTTTTGCGCAGATGAGATCCGCTTCGACGTCCGCCTCATGTGCGCTCCTGAGCACTCGACTCGCCGCGCTTGAGCCGACGCTCACGCCCTCCTCCG
>Ga0115012_10002396_pt1 | contig 10952 bp, 9 predicted proteins | sample TroAtlMetagenome_FD_88706 | JGI IMG/M metagenome (GOLD analysis project Ga0115012, IMG submission 88706) | Marine eukaryotic phytoplankton communities from Atlantic Ocean - Tropical Atlantic ANT10 Metagenome | ecosystem: Environmental > Aquatic > Marine > Oceanic | place: Tropical Atlantic Ocean...
CTATTTGTGCATACGATAAGAAAAACAGAGATGAAGGTGGACCAGGTCTAATTCCAACATTAAGAGAAGGGAATATGGGCGGCAAAAAGGTTAATCCTGGTGGAATTTTAGGTGAAGAAGCAGTTACAAAGGTTAAGTTAAAGAAAAACAAAGACGGAAGCGTTGAAATGGATGGAATAACATATAAAAAACAACCACATCCAGATGATAATCCTAAACTTAAAAAGAAACTAGAAGAATCAAACAAATATCTATTCCGTATGGAAGCGTATGGAAAAGGTACACCAGAATATGATAATGCCGTGATTGCTATAGAAAGGGGTAATGAAATTATAAATCGATTTGAAGATGTGTTAGTTGCCGGTGGAGAATTAGAAGTATTCAATCCAATGCATCCTGAAGATCATGTTCCTCCAAACACGCCTGAAAATAGAAAAAAATTAAGAAACACAACCGGTCAAAAAATAACCGATGCGTTGAAAAGAGAATTAAAAGCACAAGGTAAAGATATTACTCCAGAACATCAAGCAATATTTGATAAACTTAAAGATTTGGAAAAGTTATCTGGTGAAAAATATGAAAAAGCTGCAATGGAAATTGTGACAATGTTAAATAAACACCCAGATACTAGTAGTGGAGTTGCGGACATATATGAAACATTTTCGTATATGATAGCACTTGGAAACGATAAAGCCGCGTATCTTCCTTCAGCCGGTAATTTTCCATTAGGTGATGTTTTAGCTGCATCTACTGCTGATATTGACGTAGAAAAAGATTCACCTGAAGAAATTGCAAATAAAATTCAATTTATAATTACAAGTATAGAAAATAGATCAGTTAAGAAAGGTGGCGGAGCAGCTAGCTCTTCCCATAAGAAAAATTCATTAACAAAGTATAAAGATGGTGTTGATGCAAATGGAAACCCAATATCGGGAGAACAAATAGCTAAAGATACTCAAGATATGGCCGATACTAATTTTGCTAGAATTTATGGTGGAAAAGATGCAAACGGAAAGCCTATTGAGAAAGATTTAGATGAAGCTGAAAGACGGGTTAAGGAGTATGCTGAAAAATATGGAGTCGATATAACTTCTCCAGAATATTTAGAAAAGAAAAATTCCAGCGTTAGTGCAGCTATGGATGCCGTAAATAGAAAGAGAGAGGAAGCCAAACCCCCATTACCTATATTAACTGTTGGATCTCCAGAGTACACTGAAATGCAACGACAAATGGAAATATTATATGATAATGGAAAGGTATATGAAAAAACATATAACGAACGATTTGAATCACAATATTTTACAAATGATAATGCAGTAATTGATAAAAATGGAAATGTTACTAGAGATACTACAGATGGAATTTGTAAAGTTTCAGAAGTGAAATTTGAGTTTAATGTTGGATTTAGCAAATATGGAAAACCAGGAAATAAGATGCCAACTAGATTCCATAACATAAACAGATGTGAAGTATGATCAAGCTAAAACATATATTAAACGAAGCCAAATGGGATAATATTGCCGGAAGAGTATGGGATTATGTCATACAGAATGAAATACGAGTTACAGAAGAAAAGTTAAAGGAACTATCGGATATAGTTGCACGAAAGTCAAAGATTAGCAAGCCGAAATTTTATGAAGCTGTTAAGCGAGTTGGTGAAGAAAAAAATTGGTTTACAAAATTTATAATGGATAGCGGCAATACTGGAGCCGGAGTCTTCAAGTGATAAAATTAAAGGATATATTGATGGAACAAAAGATTTTAGATACAGCTGGAATAATATTACGAGATCCAGTTGCAGGTGTTGTATTATGTAAAGACGCAGAAAAGTGGGGAATACCAAAGGGTAAAGTGGAGCCCGGAGAAGAACCAATAGATGCTGCATGTAGAGAGACGGTAGAAGAAACGTCTATTTTAGTTAGCAAGAATGGATCTAATATTAATGGTCCTCTTGAACTCAAAGCCACAAAGAAGAACTCTAGAGGTGGTGATTTTTATATCTACGAATGTAGAATGAAGATGGCTGTTATGCCATCTAAAAGCTTAGAGCACGAAGAAGTGCGGTGGTTTACTGAACTACCAGAAGACACAGATCCACGCTTAAAGGACTTAATATAATGAAAACTCAATTATTATGTACGTTTTGTACAAAGTACGAGTTAGACGAAGTACTTGAAGTAATCAAATTGGGAGCTGCTATAGTTTTCAATAAGATATACGTATTTGAAAACGTTGATCAAGAAGAGTCGTTAATTTGTACGTATAATGTAGAAAAGACTGAAGATTTTATACAAAACTCAAAGACGATGGCAATTCATCGTAAAAAAGACACCAATACACTTTACACAATAAATGCTTTAAATGAGGCAATTCGTAAAGCAAACAATGGTGTATTAGATAAGAAATTTTCCCTTGATTGGAAAGTGTATCAAAATAGTTTGCTACTCACGAATGATCAGGGATTAAATGTAGTGCATACAAAATTACACAAAATAATAAATGTGTAATATTTATTAAATATGGAGATGAACAATGTCAAAATTTGATTTAAAAGAACACGTTAAGCGCGGAGATTTTAAAGAAACACAAGAAAAATTCTTAAAGGAAAACAATGTTTTGAGTGAAAATATTGGTGGTGTAGTCAGTGTTGGTGCACTAAATAATCTTTTCCCTTCTAAAACAAAAATTAATGAAGAAGCCGATTATGAAGATGACGTCAATGAAGCTGTTACTGATTTCTATTCTACATTTGGAGAAGGTGGATATTTAGATGACATCGGACAAACTGTAGAAGCATTTTGGAATGATGAAAATGCACCTAAAGCCATTAAACTTTTAGAAATGTGTACAAGCGATATGATTAAAGTAATTGACAAATACAATAAAAAGATCGGTAGATTATAATAAATTACCAAATAAAAATTAAAAAAATATATATAAAAAATCGCATTTTGGGATTTTAACATAGTATATATAAGTGTAACCTCTTGGATTTGTTTCAATCCTCAATATCTTAATGATTTAGAAACTGCCAAGAGGTTACAAAAACAATAAATGACAAATAATAAATAAATAATAAGGAGAAAATGTTATGGACATTACCGCAATAAAAGCGCGTCTAAATCAGCTTCAACAAGCAACTACAAAAACCTCTTCATTATGGAAGCCTAGTCCAGGTAAAACTCAAGTCAGAATAGTACCTTACAAATTTAATAAAGATAATCCCTTTATTGAGTTGTATTTTCACTATGACATGGGCGATAAGTTTTATCTATCACCAGTATCATTTGGTAGACCAGATCCAATTGAAGAGTTCGCAACTAAACTGAAAACATCAGGAAATGGTGATGATTATAAGTTAGGAAAGAAAATCGAAGCCAAAATGCGTACATATGCCCCAATCATTGTACGTGGCGAAGAGAATGAAGGTGTTAAGTTCTGGGGTTTTGGTAAAATGGTTTACCAAGAACTATTAAGCATCATTGCAGATCCTGACTACGGTGATATTACTGATCCAGTGAATGGTAGAGATATCGTTGTGGAATTTAAGACTAGTGAAGAAACTGGTCGTTCATTTCCAATGACTTCGATTAGAGTTAAACCTAATCAAACTCCAGTTACTGAGAACACTGATACCATGAAAACAATCAAAGACACTCAGCGAGAAATTACTGAGCTGTACAAAGAGTTAAGCTACGATGAATTAAGCAACGTACTTTCTCAATGGTTAAATGCAGATTCTGATGTCAAAGAAGAGGATGTCAATCCTAATCCTACAGTAACTAACGCAGATGTTAAAGCCGCATCATCATCAACATCCGATGTGTCTGCAGCATTTGACGAGTTGTTTAATAACTAATCTTCAGGGCCTCTTCATTGAGGCCCTTTACACTACAGGGGAAATTTATGTCTAACAAAGATCAGTTAGCGTCTCAAATTGCAGATAGCTTAAACAAAAAATTTAAAGGTCAAAAGATTGCGTACTTTTTAGATGGTACGTCTCAAACTCCTACAGATATTGATGAATTCATTTCTACTGGATCATCGATGTTGGATTTGGCCATATCAAATAGACCAGACGGTGGAATAGCTGTTGGAAGAATAACCGAAATAAATGGTTTATCTTCCACTGGTAAGTCACTATTGGGTGCCCATATATTGGCTGAAACTCAAAAGAAAGATGGTGTTGCAGTGTATATCGATACCGAAACATCTGTAAGTCGAGAGTTTTTAGAAGCCATAGGGTGTGATGTTGGTAATCTTCTTTATTTACACGTTGAAACAGTAGAAGAAATTTTTGAAGTAATAGAAGATATTATTTTAAAAATTAGAGAATCATCTAAGGACAAATTAGTAACTATTTTGGTTGATAGTCTTGCAGCTGCATCGACTAAGGTTGAAATGGATTCTGATTATGATAAAGATGGTTGGGCAACTTCTAAAGCAATTATTATTTCTAAGGCAATGCGTAAAATAACGCAAATGATTGGAAGAAACAAAGTAACATTAGTTTTTACTAATCAATTACGTCAAAAAATGGGTGTCATGTTTGGTGATCCATACACAACAAGTGGTGGATTGGCATTACCGTTTCATTCGTCTACTCGTATTCGTCTAAAAAATATGGGACAAATCAAAGACAAAGAGCAAAATGTTATCGGTGTAAAATGTAGAGCTCAAGTTATAAAAAATAGAATAGGACCACCTATGAGAAGTTCAGACTATGATATGTATTTCGATAGAGGTATTGATGATGAAGGTGGATGGCTTCAAGTTCTTAAAGATCTAAAGATCGCAAAGGTTGCTGGAGCATGGTATTCTATTGAGTATAATGGAGAAGTCAAAAAGTTTTTATCTAAAGATTTTGTTAAGTTACTTAATGAAGATCCTGAGTTTAAAAATTATCTCTATGATACTATATGTAACGATAGTATATTGGAATATCAAACAGATCGGGGAATTGATGACGTTGAATTTACAGATGAAGTAATCAACGAAGATGCGTAAACGATACGCCGATATATTATCTCAAATAGGTAAACAAGTCAAAGGTCCAATATCCCTCAATGACCATGTTTTATTGGTCGATGGACTCAACAACTTCATTAGAGCTTGGTCTGCTTCCCCTGCTACCAACTCTGATGGAGCTCACATAGGTGGAATGATAGGGTTCTTGCAAAGCGTGGGATTCGCGACCAGAACCCTACTGCCTTCTAGACTTGTTATTGTTTTTGATGGTCCAGGTGGATCACAAAGACGACGTAAAATATTTGAAGGATATAAAGGTCAAAGAAAACCGCCAAAAAGACCAAATAGATTTCAAGAGTTGGATATGGAAGACGATAGAGAAAGTATGAGACGCCAAATGGGAAGATTGCTTGAATATCTACAAAATTTACCAGTAACTGTTGTCACAATAGATAATATTGAAGCTGATGATTCTATAGCTTATATGACTACTAACGTTTTTAAGGATAGTCGCGTTTCTATTATGTCATCAGATAAAGATTTTCTGCAATTGGTTAATGATCGGGTTCAAGTTTGGTCACCAACAAAAAAGATACTTTATGATAGACGCAAAGTAGAAGATGAGTTTGGTATGCTTTGTGAAAATATGATTTATTACAGAATAGTTGATGGTGATAAGTCTGACAACATAAATGGTATTCGTGGATATGCACTAAAAACCATACTGAAAAAAATGCCATTTTTGAAAAATGAAACAGTAAGTAATATAGAAGACTTTATAAAAAGGTCAGGTTTTAGTAATCACGCAGAATTATTAGTAAGAAATTATATGCTTATGCAATTGTCTGATGTTGATATATCTGGTAGAGCTCGTGAAAAAATAATAAATTTAGTAGAAGGTGACTTAAGTAGATTGGTAAAGTATAAGATTCACACAATGTTTTTAGAAGACAAAGTGAATCAAGCGATACGAAATCCAGATGTTTGGTTACAAGATACGTTTAATAAATTAGATATGGTTATAAACAATGCCTCCACTTAATGAACCACTAACAAAATATGGAAGTTCGTTTCAAACAAAAGTTGTTACAAACTTATTGTCAGATTCAGCTTTCTTACAAACAATATATGATTTAATTACACCAGAACAATTTGATACTGAATCAAAACAATGGTTAGTTAGAGAAATAAAAGCTTATTTTTACGAATATAAAGTTCAACCAACATTAGATGCGTTAAAAATAAAAATTAACGCTATAAAATCTGATATTCTTAAAACTTCAATAATAGATGAACTTAGAGAAGTTATGAAATATGTTGAAGCACCTGATTTAGCATTCATAAAAGATCAGTGTTTAGAATTTTGTAAAAATCAAGAATTAAAATCGGCAATAATGAAGTCTGTTGATATGCTTCAATCTCAACGATATGAAGAAATAAAAAGATTGATAGACAATGCTATGAGAGCTGGAACTCGAAGAGATGTAGGATTAAATTATGTAAAAGAATTTGATTCCATATTGGAGCAAGTTTCTAGAGATACGGTGACTATGGGTTGGAATCCAATTGATGAAATAACCGATGGTGGCTTAGCCGGTGGAGAACTTGGAATTGTCGTTGCCCCTTCAGGTGTTGGTAAAAGTTGGGTATTGCAAGCATTAGGTGCAAACGCATTAAGAGCTGGGAAAAATGTTATTCACTATACGTTAGAACTTAATCAAGCATATGTTGGTTTGCGATATGGTGCAATATTTTCTGGAATTGAAGCATCACAAATTCCAAATCATGCTAAAAAAGTAAAGAAAATGGTTGAAGCTCAATGTAAAGGTGAATTATTAATAAAATATTATCCTTCTAGAAGTGCAACAGTGCAAACCATATACACACATTTAAAAACGGTAGAATTATTAGGTCATTCTCCAGATTTGGTTTTGGTTGATTACGCAGATTTATTATCTGACACATCTGGAACTGGGGAAATTAGACATCAACTTGGTAACATTTATGAAGAATTGAGAGGATTAAGTGGTGAATTTCAAATACCAGTTTGGACTGCTTCGCAATCAAATAGATCTTCATTAGAAGAGCAAGTTATTGGTGCTGAAAAAATATCCGAATCATATAGTAAAATTATGACTGCAGATTTTGTTATGAGTTTATCCAGAAAAATAGAAGATAAAGTAGCAAATACTGGACGTATACACATAATTAAGAATAGATTTGGACCGGATGGATTGACCTTTCCAACCACAATGAATACGGCCACAGGGCAAATAGACATATACAATTCGGGTTCTCAAGGAGGTCAGACGGTGCAAAATAAGATGAACAATGGAAGTGAATATGTTAGGAAGCTATTAAAAAAGCGTTACAATGAATTCGAAACAAATTAGTTTATAGGAGTTATAGCTCATGAAAGAACCATTTACTTTATCCCCTGCCTTTGTAAAAAAATACGTTCGCAAAAAACCGCCATTTGGTTTTAACGGATTAGGCGAATTAGTCTATATGAGAACGTATTCTAGAATAAAAGAAGACGGGAAAAATGAAATGTGGTGGGAGACAGTAAAAAGAGTTGTTGAAGGTACTTACAATATGCAAAAAAATTGGATAGACTCACATCAACTTGGATGGAACCCATGGCAAGCACAAAGATCTGCACAAGATATGTACGAAAGAATATTTAATATGAAGTTTTTACCACCCGGTCGTGGATTATGGGCTATGGGAACTGAAATAACAGAAGAACGAGGTTTATATGCTGCTTTAAATAATTGTGCATTCGTATCTACTGAGACCTTAAAAGATGATTTAGCTAAACCATTTTGTTTCCTTATGGACGCATCGATGTTGGGTGTTGGTGTTGGATTTGATACAAAAGGTGCTGGTCAAATAATCATAAAGGGTGTAAATGCCGATAGAGACGCTCAAGAATTTGTTATCCCTGACAGTAGAGAAGGTTGGGTGGAATCATTAAAAATGCAATTAGAAAGTTATTTTATGGGTACAGCACCTATAACATTCGACTATTCTTTAATACGAGCTGAAGGAACACCAATTAAAGGTTTCGGTGGAGTATCTAGTGGACCGGCACCATTAGTAGAGCTACATAATGTAGTAAAGGATATTCTGGATAAAAATGTTTCAGAACCAATCTCAATTACAACAATCGTAGATATAATGAATCTCATAGGTAAATGTGTTGTAGCAGGTAATGTAAGAAGAACTGCTGAGATTGTATTCGGAGACCCACATTCAGAAGAATATTTAGACTTAAAAAATTATGAGGTTAATCCACATAGAGATCAATATGGATGGACATCTAATAATTCAATATTTGCAGAATTAGGTATGGATTATACAGATGCATGCGAACGTGTTGCACTAAATGGTGAACCAGGGTTTGCGTGGTTAGACAACATGAGAAAGTATTCAAGGATGAAAAATGGTGGAGATGATAAAGATCATAGAGTTGCGGGTGGTAATCCATGCTTGGAACAATCTTTAGAATCTTATGAATTATGTTGCCTTGTGGAAACCTTTCCAGCTAATCATGATTCATTTGAAGATTATGCAAGAACTTTAAAATACGCGTACTTATATGCGAAGACGGTTACTCTTGGGAAAACCCATTGGCCAGAAACAAATAGAGTTATGTTAAGGAATAGGAGAATAGGTTGTTCAGTGAGTGGTGTTGCACAATTTATTACACATAAAGGAATAAATACACTAAAGGATTGGTTAAATAATGGATATAATGTCATTCAAGAGTGGGACAAAATGTATTCTGATTGGTTTGCAGTACCAAATTCCATTAAAACTACTTCTGTTAAGCCAAGTGGCACAGTTTCATTATTGGCTGGTGCTACTCCAGGTTTACATTATCCCGAAAGTAGATTTTATATTAGACGAGTTAGGTTGAGTAATATATCACCCCTAATTCCACCTTTAGAAAAAGCCGGATATAAAATTGAACCTGCATTTGGATCTGAAGACACAACTTGTGTTGTTGAAATACCAGTAGATGTAGGAGAGGGAATAAGAACAGTAAAAGATTTAACAGTATGGGAGCAGTTTAGTTTAGCTGCGTTTATGCAAAGACATTGGGCCGATAATCAAGTGAGTTGTACTGTTACATTTGATCCAGAAACTGAAGGTCCACAATTACCACATGTTTTGAACTATTTTCAGTATCATTTAAAAGGAATAAGTTGTCTACCCAGACATGACTATGGAGCATTTCCACAAATGCCATATGAATCCATTGAAAGCGATGAATATGATAAACAAATGTCAGAGTTAGGAAGACTAAGTTTTAGGCAAGTCAAAGGAAATGAAGCTGAAGTAGAGAAGTTTTGCAATAATGATTCGTGTGAAATTACACCGATAACGGGTGATAATGACGATCAAGACTATGCAAACTAAAACACGTACAAGAAAAGCGGACAGGCAGACGGCACACCTGTAGAAAAATGTGCCTTTCATTAATGAACAACAAGGAGACAGATTATGAAATATCGTAATCTCATTACATCTTTGCTACTCACGACAGGATTGTTTGCGCAAGCCATCGTAGGTGTAGTTACAGATGTTGACTCAAATCCATTAGCGGGAGCAAATGTTGTTGTTGAAGGTACCGAAAAAGGTGGTGTAACAGATGAAACTGGTAAATACACTATTGATGTCGGAAAATCCGGAGACTATACAGTAACTGCTTCTTATATTGGATATTCATCGCAAACGTCAGGCGTTACGGTGAATGACATTGTTGGAACTGTTAATTTCTTATTAGAGATTGATGCAGTTTCAATGTCGGCATTAGAAGTTTTGGCTTCACGTGCTGATGAAAATACACCTGTTGCTTACACTACGGTAGATAAGGCTGAAATGGAAATACGTCTTGGTTCTCAAGATATTCCAATGGCACTTAATATGACACCAAGTGTATACGCAACTCAACAAGGTGGTGGTGCTGGTGATGCACGTATTAACGTACGTGGATTTAATCAGAGAAATGTTGCAGTTATGATCAACGGAGTTCCACAGAATGATATGGAAAACGGTTGGGTATACTGGTCGAATTGGGATGGAGTAGGTGATGCTACTTCTTCAATTCAGATGCAGAGAGGTTTATCTGCTGTCAACTTAGCCACACCTTCAATCGGTGGAACCATGAATATTATCACTGACCCTGCATCGCATGAGAAAGGTGGTAAATTCAAACAAGAAGCTGGAGCTGGTGGATTTTTGAAATCTACTCTTAACTATAATTCTGGTTTAATGCTAGATGATAAGTTAGCTCTAAGTGGTACAATCGTACGTAAGACAGGTGATGGTATTATTGATGGTACTTGGACTGATGCATGGGCATACTACTTCGGTGGTAGCTATGCAGTAAATGATGCTCATCGTCTTGAATTATATGGGATTGGAGCTCCACAAAGACATGGTCAAAATCTATATAAGCAAAATATAGCAACTTACTCACAGAAATTAGCAGGAGACATCGGATACGATGATGAAGGTAATGGATATGATCCAACTGCTTTTGCTGAAGGTGAGAAGTTCGAACATGAGCCTGGTAGATTGTTTAACCAAAACTGGAATACAATAGATCCTAGTTACACAGGACAACAGTATTGGTACATGTACGGTGCGAGGACAACTGATAGGCATAATCCTAATTTGTTGAATGAGAGGGAAAACTTTTTTCATAAACCTCTTGTTAATTTAAACCATTTTTGGACAATTAACGACAAATTAAGACTAAGTTCAGTAGCATATTGGAGCGGTGGTTCTGGTGGTGGTACAGGAACTTATGGTAGCGTATCAAGACAACCCGCGATAGAAGGAAATAACTGGTGGGCAAGTTCACCGTGGACATGGGATTGGAATGCAGAGATTGCACAAAACTCTGCTAACATCGATTCTGCGTTTTCAACTACGGAGAATAGGTCAACAGGTATCCTTCGAAATTCAATCAA
>Ga0115012_10002398_pt1 | contig 10952 bp, 14 predicted proteins | sample TroAtlMetagenome_FD_88706 | JGI IMG/M metagenome (GOLD analysis project Ga0115012, IMG submission 88706) | Marine eukaryotic phytoplankton communities from Atlantic Ocean - Tropical Atlantic ANT10 Metagenome | ecosystem: Environmental > Aquatic > Marine > Oceanic | place: Tropical Atlantic...
ACATATACACAGAAGTCAAATGGTACTTTCCAAAAATTAAATCAGGACAGATGTTAGCAGTGCCTTTATCAAATGGCCCTAAACCCATGTGTGCTTATTTCGTTAAGGACATTTCACGACAGTGCGAACAAATAGATTATGGCTCGGTCTGGTAGAAAACATATTAATATCGAAGCACCTATAATGAGGGTGCAAGGTGCTTATGTCTGGATGGATAGATATTGGCCTGAAGATTTTTTTAATTGGATACAAAAAGAAAAAATGAAATTTACAGAATTAAAAATGAGAACAAATAAACTTACACTCTATTTTCTTACAGCAAAAGAGTGTACAATGTTTGGATTAAAATATGCCAGCAGAAAAAAATAGGAAATTTTTTGAATTAAGGAACGGCCTTAAGGCTGTGGACTTTAGGAACAAGGATTACTTTGATCGTATCGATGACAAAGAGAAATCGTTGTACTCGCCATACATGTTGATGAGATATGTGTCTAGTTGTTCATCTAAAGATCCATTCTTTGTTGAACACTATGTGGAAATGGTTAATGAGTGTGTGAACAAACACTGTTTTACTTTGGGCAAACACAAGAAATTACTCTGGATACTAACGGCAATGTGCGGAACCTTGCAACAACAATTCCACCCATGGATAAAACCAATGAAGCGGGTGCCAAACAAGAGTCTAAAGAAATTACAGGCAATATATCCAAACTGGAAGGAATCAGACCTAGAGGTACTAGACAAAGTGATAACAGACAGAGAACTAGAAGAACTGATTGAGGCGTATGGCATCGATGTATAAATGCACATACTGTGGCAAGGAGTTTGCCAAGGAACGTACACTGCAAGTGCACCTGTGCGAACCAAAGCGTAGGTACTTACAGAAAGACGAGAAGTGGGTGGTTAATGCATTCATGGTGTTCCAAAGATTCTACCAGATACATCAACACAACTCAAAACCCAAGACATATGATGACTTTGTAAAGAGTGCTTACTACAACGCTTTTGTCAAGTTTGGAAGATTCATTATGCACATCAACCCTTTATATCCTGAAAAGTACATAGAGTTTGTGCTAAGGTCAAAAATTAAATTAGACCACTGGGCAAGAGATGACTTGTACGAAACATACTTGATTGAAGCACTGAAGTCAGAGCCAGTGGAAGCCGCACTGCAAAGAAGTATCACAACAATGATGGATTGGGCAAACGAACAAAATGCACAATGGTCAGACTACTTCAGACTTGTTAATACGAACAGAGCAGTTGCACACATACAACAAGGAAAGATAAGTCCATGGTTGTTACTAGGTTGCAACGCAGGCAAAAGGATGTTAAAATCATTTAACGACGAACAATTACAAATGATAGAAAGATTTATAAACCCAAGTTTCTGGCCTAGCAAATTGAAAAGTTATCCTGCTGATCATATGCTGGTGCAGGACACTGCAAAGGAGGCCAAGATTGTCTAAGATAGATTTAGAGATATCAGATAACTTGGAGTTTGATGATGGAGACTGTGCAGTGATAATAAAATCTGATGGTTCTATAGGACGAGTAATAATGCCTCAAATGAATCCAGCCACACTGAAGACCGACGGCTACAAAAAATTGCTTGACGTGTTGGAAGTGTTACAGCCAGGCTCGCGTAACAAATTGATCGAACACAACCAAAAACAAAAAGGAAGTGTACACTAATGCCTGATGTAGACATAGACTTTTATGACAGAGACGGAGTGCTGAAACTGTTCAAGCACACTCCTGCTACAATGATCAAAGACGACAAAACTGAGAAACACAAGACCGGTGTGTACTTCCATGCGGTACCTGAACATCCTGTCACAGGACATGCATCACTAGACTACAAGAAAGCAGAAGACAGAGGATATTTCAAAATAGACATGTTGAATGTCAACATCTACAAGGAAGTGAAATCAGAACAGGAACTTGTAGAACTAATGATACAGGAACCGGATTGGGATATGTTAAAGGATCCTAAGGTAGTTGAAAATCTGTTTCACCTAAATGGACATTTCAAAATAGTTTCAAGTCTCGAACCTAAAAACATAGAACAACTTGCGGCTGTATTGGCAATCATACGTCCGGCTAAAAGAGGACTGATGTACAAGGATTGGGTAGAGATAATGAAAGAAGTATGGGTCAAACCAACAGATGGCAGTTACTTCTTCAAGAAGTCACACGCAGTGGCATATGCACAGGCAATCGTAGTGCAGATGAATTTGATGAGCAGAGCTAAATATAGTTTTGATGCACCATCAAAAAAGTAAAAAGAAAAAATCCAAAAAACGTAAGAAGAAAACCTCCAGTCGGAACTGGCTCGACAATGCTTATGATCCTAAGAATCCGTTGACGATATACTACGCGAAGTATATTAATAGAGACGGAAAAGTTTAAACAGGTCTTCTTACTAACTGTATAGTCTTCCTTTTCACCCGTTTCTTCGAAATTTCAGAAAGTTTAACTGTGGGTCCATGAACTATTTCAACATCTTTGGAATTCAATGTAACCAATGTTGTCCTGAAATATCTGAACTCTCCTTTTAGGAATATGTTGATTGGCAGTTTACGATTTGACTCGTGCCACCAAGTTTCTCCACACTTGAGATATCTCATCTTGTCTTGGGGTAACATCAATCTACCATAATCATAGAAACTGATCACGTTGGCATCCTCGTTTTGTACTATGCCCACAAACTCCAAATCACCCTTTCTAATCAGGCTTAAGAAGGGGAACTTGTCCCTCAGTGTGTTAAAAATCTCGTTCATGCTCTTCCTATAAATACTGTTAAATATGTATTATGCAAACAGTACAAAGGTATTTAATAAATCAATTGGTAATTGCCTACATAAGTGGTTATCATGGAAGGAACTCAAAAGTGTACGATAGACGTCTAACATTACATAGAGGGGTGTCTAATCCCATATCGTTTACGTTCAAAAACGAAGATCAGAAGGCGCAAGACATCACTAGCAAGAAATATACTCTAAATATTGTGGACATAGAATCTAAGAAAAATGCTCTAACAAGGAGCCTAACAATACTAGACGACGGATCTACAACCAGTGCAAAAGGAACCGCTAGTTGCACAATTAGTGAAGGCGATTTATTGAAACTTGATGCTAAATTTTACAATTATTCAGTGAGCGATGTGACAGATGCAGACAATCCTGAAGTGACCTATTCAGATACTGGATATGTTGCGGCAGGTACAATTGAAGTGCTTGATGGAGCATATGCTCAATTCGCCGACAGCACATCAGTTACTGCTTTCACACTTGCAAGTGACACATTTACATCGGGTGCAATAACTGGCAGACCAGGAATTAATAACAACACTGCTCTACACACAATCGCAATATATCCAAAAGATTTCTCAGGAACAGTTAAAGTACAAGGCACTATGGTTGCAACAAGTCCAACAGACAATGATTACTTTGATATTACCGAATCAAATCTATCAAGTTCATCAAGTGTTTCATATGTGAACTTTACAGGTGTTTACCAAAACGTAAGATTCAAAGCGGTAAGATCCACGGGCACTACAGGCCGTATTGACAAAATCCTATATAGACAGTAAAATATAGTGTATGAACCTGATCCAGAATACAATTCTGACAAGTCTACCTGCGGGTAGAAAGAAAACTCCCAGCGGGTGGATATCTTTCAATGCACCTTGTTGCGTACACAACGGCGAGACAGCAGACAAGAAGAAGCGTGGTGGCATAATGACAAGTGCAGATGGCACAGTGAGTTATCACTGTTTCAACTGTGGATTCAAAGCCAGTTATGTGATAGGACGTAAACTTACTTACAAGATGAGACAGTTCATGGGTTACATAGGAATACCTGACGACACCATTAGAAAACTAGCGATAGAAGCCATGCGTGAAGAAGAGGGAGATGTAAAATATGAGAAGAAAAAATTTATCACATTTAAAAATAAAGCACTGCCTAAAAATGCATACAAACTAGATGTGTGGTTAGAAAAATATGTAGCGAAAGATTTAACCGAACCACAATGGCAAAAGATAGATGCATTGTTAAATTATTTAAAAAGCAGAGGCATTGGCCCGGATTGGTATGACTTTATGTATTCTCCAGATCAGTATTGGGACGTAAACAAAAGATTACTAATACCGTTTTATTGGAGGGGTGATATTGTTGGTTTCACTGGCAGGATGTTTGAGCAATCTGACAAAGTAAAATATTATACAGACGTGCAACCTGGCTATGTGTTCAACATGGACGCACAGGACTGGACAAGGAAGTTTGTGATTGTTACCGAAGGACCATTTGATGCTATATCCGTTTCTGGTGTTAGTATATTAGGTTCAGAGATAAATGATATACAGCGAGAGCTCATAGACGGACTTGGTAGAAAGGTAATTGTTGTACCGGATCGAGACGCACCAGGAGAGAAACTGATTAACCAAGCAATGGAATTTGGATGGAGCGTTGCTTTTCCAGAATGGGACAAAACGGTTGGCGATGTGGCGGATGCTGTGTTAAAATATGGTAGACTGTTTACTATACAATCGATACTAAAAACAACAGAGTCTAGTAAACTAAAAATTGATCTAAAGAGAAAGATGTATGGCTGAATACACATTTGATGTACAGAAACTTTATATAGAGATGCTTCTTGCGGATGCAGAATCATTTGCTAGAGCACAGAACATATTCAAACCTGAATCGTTTGATCGTAAACTACAACCAATCGCAAAGTTTGTAAAAGACTACATGGACGAGTACAAGGTAATGCCTGATGTAGAGCAGGTTAATGCCAAACACGATATCAAATTAAAATCAGCAAAAGATCTAGATCCAAGTCACTTCAATTGGTTGCTAGACGAATTTGAAACATTTTCTAGGCACAAGGCACTTGAACATGCAATACTGCAATCGGCAGACATGCTGGAGAAGGGTGACTATGCTCCTGTTGAGGACATGGTCAAGGAAGCAGTCAATGTTGGATTAACACGAGACCTAGGTACAGACTACTTTGAGGATCCGAAAGGAAGACTACAAGCACTCAAGGCGAACAACGGACAGGTCAGCACTGGCTGGCAGAGTCTCGACAAGAAACTATTCGGTGGATTTAACCGAGGAGAACTAAACATCTTTGCAGGTGGATCAGGCGCAGGTAAGAGTTTGTTCTTGCAGAATCTTGCGGTCAACTGGGCACAGGCTGGCCTGAACGTTTGTTACATATCTTTTGAATTGAGTGAGCAACTTACTGCTATGAGACTAGATGCAATGATGACAAACATTCCTACAAAGAAAGTGTTTCCAGAGATAGACAATGTTGAGATGAAAGTGAAAATGTTGAAGAAGAAGTCAGGTAACTTACAGATCAAATACTTGCCAAGTGGTAGCAACGTATTAGATGTGAGGACGTATTTGAAAGAACTAGAGCTCAAGAACAAAAAGAAAATAGACTGTATACTAATTGACTACTTGGATCTCATGATGCCAAAAAGCAAAAGGATAAGTCCGGCAGACTTATTCATCAAAGACAAGTATGTGTCTGAGGAACTGAGGAACTTGGTTGTTGAGAAACAATGTGTGTTAGCAACTGCATCACAGTTGAACAGAGCATCAGTAGAAGAGATAGAGTTTGATCACTCTCACATCTCAGGCGGACTGTCTAAGATACAGACAGCAGACAACGTGATAGGTATATTCACAAGTAGAGCAATGAAGGAACGTGGCAGATATCAGATACAGTTCATGAAGACTAGATCAAGTTCTGGTGTAGGACAGAAAGTGGACTTAGAGTTTGATGTGGACAGTTTAAGAATAAGAGATTTGAATGAAGAAGAAACACAGAGTTACAACCAACAAGGTAAGAGCAAGATATATGATTCTTTGAAGCAGACATCTAAAGTAACTAGTAGAGACACACCCAAAGATGCTAGACCAGATGTTCCAGATCCTCGTAAGGGAGATGCAATGGGCAAAGTCAAGGGCACAGTCGAAGGTGGCAAACTAAGACAACTGTTGAACGAAATACACTCAGACGAAGAACAGTAAATTGCCTAAAAAAATTAAAACAGTCAAAAGCAAAAGCGAACTACAATCCTTGTTGTCAAAAGTGAGCAAGGGAAAAGATTTACTGAATCAATGGATCAATCTTGATCCTATATTTGTTGGTGAAACACAATCAGCAGATTACGTGATGAGCATACACAAACATCTGTTAGAATCTACTAGAGCAATAACACTCAAAGGTCATTGGTGCGAATTTGGGGTAAGAGCAGGACGTAGTCTGAATTGGATGATAAACGAATACCCAGAACAAGTCATACATGCCTTTGACTCTTGGCAAGGACTGCCAGAGGATTGGAACCATGGTACAGGAAAAGTTGCAGACATGAGTTGTAATCCTCCTGTGGTACCTAGACACATCCAATTGCACAAAGGTTGGTTCAAGAACACAGTACCCACATGGAAAGAAAACAATAAAGGTCCTGTTGCATTTCTACACATGGACGCAGACATCTATTCATCAACTAAAGAAGTTCTTACGTTGTTAAACGATCGGATAGTGCCTGGCACTGTAATTACTTTTGATGAATTCTGTAATTTTAGATTGTCAGGAAAAATGAGCAAGTGGGAAGACCAAGAGTTCCTTGCACTAATAGAGTGGATGGACGAATGTCAAAGAAAAATTAAACCCTTGAATCGTAATTGGGCGTATCAGGCAAGTTGTGTAGTACTAGATTAGATTATTTTGTTTAATAAATTTATGTAACTCATCGGCCCATGCATGATGTCCTTGTTGGCTTGGATGACCGTCGTTTGCAGATTTAGTCCAACCGTTCTTTGCACAGAACTCAAAATGGCTTTGCACGTAATCCTTATTTTGTACTTTCACCTTGTGTTGTGCTGATGACCTGTTGTCTAGTTGCATCTGTACGTTTTCCTTTGCAAACTCGCTGGTTTCAAAATTATAGAAATGTTTACGATCTATTTGATCCTTCAACAATTTTAGATCCCGTCTCTGCTTTCCGTTTACTTCTGTTTCAGGAAGGTCACTTGTTAGTGCATGATAAAACACGTAAGGTATACTATGATATTTTAGAAAGTATTGTAATGACAAAATGTTTGTGTACAGTTTCACAGCACTGGCTAATTCAACATCAACGTCCTTATCTCGCATAAAGAAATCGTGTTGCCACAACTGCCAAGTACCCCATTGGAAATCAAATTTAAGTAATTCGCCTTTAATGCCACCTTGCTTTTCCTTGGGTGTTGTCATGCTACTAACATAGTCCCATCTGTATCCTGTTGTCCAACCCACGCTTACAAAAGTGTCTTTCATCTTTTCTGGATTCTTAAAGAACCAGTGCATTGTGGTATTAACAATTCTATCATTTCCTCTACCTCCCTTGGCCATGCTTATCGTTGGCTCATCTATGTTCAACAACTTACCTAGTTGCTGATGACAACTGTTAAATTTTTTCCTTGTGCTAAAACTACAACCGTTACTTAAATGATATTTCATATGCTCTTGCTCACGTGTTCCCAACACTCTCCTGACTCGAACTCATCTATGCTCCATTGACAGTGTGATATTTTGTTTGCCCATTCGGTTTTGTCTCCTGTAAAAGGACTCTCTACTTCACTGATTTCTTTACTGCTTACCTCGTACACCATGCTTCCTGTGTCACAAGCGACATTAGGAATTCCGTTTATCACAGCGTCAATCCCTGTACCTGAACTATAGGTTACTGTACACCAAGCATTTTTTAGTTGTTCAACTATAGGAACGAAATTAGATTTTGTTACATCTGCTTCTTGCCAATGTACATCTGCTACCGTTAAAACTTTTTCTTTAAGTGTGTTATGCAGACTAGACTTTCTATACAGTGGGTGTGGACGTATAATAATTTTCCTATCTGTATGATTCCTTATATTATTCACAGTGTCCTCAGTCCATTGGAAAACATCTGCCCCTCGCAGGCTGGCATCACCGACTTTCTGCATACAAAGTAAAATGTATTCCCCGTCTTGTTTCCACGGCACATTTGGATCATACCCATTACGTTCAAACACTTTTTTTGATCTATCATGATTTATATGTTCAAATCCCCAATTGGCATCGTCCCAAAGGAATCCATTTACTCCTACCCTAAACTCGTTATGAAATGCTGTGTCTATTGGCCTACCAATCAATTGTGTTTCCAACTGTATGTAAGGCATGCCACTCTCTATGATCTTGCCTTTGCCTCGATGTGTGGATCTACCCCTTTCTTTTTTGTAACTACCAAATATGACAGCACAGTCATATCCATTGGTATTACCACTATTGGTAATTTCACCACCGCACCCTTTTGCAAATGAGCGTAATACATCTCGGTATTGTTTGTAATTTCCTGTATCTTCTACTATTGCCACTCGCATAGGGATATTTAAGGAGCGAAGCGAAAGCGTTAAATTTTAGGAAAGCGTTTTTTAAAAATACGCGAATGCGTAAAAGCGTAAAGACGGCCTGCCTTTGAATTGAACAAACCGTCTTTAAGTTTATCTTGAGGAATTAAAATTTAAGTTTTAATCCAAATGACATACCGTTTGTGTCTGTACCAGACGAAACATCTGCCATCTCGTAAGCACCATACAGTTCTAACTTGTCGCTAATCTTTTGTTTAGCACCAAAAGTAGTGTATGCGTTACCGTCTTCGATTTTACCATAACCTAATGCAAATGTTGTGGAATCAATAGTATGTGTTCCAGTAATTTCGTTTGCTTTAGTTTCTACTTTAGTAACTGTGTTATCTTTTATAGTATGATTAAATCCAATTGACGTATCATCACTAACAGCAACAGATACACCTGCACCGTAGTATTTTACATCGTTAACTTTGTCATCAGAGTAAGCAACACCTAAATCAACTGAATCATCTAGTGACATCTCTGCTGAAGTCTCATACACGTCTATACCTGATTTTCCAGTTGCGCCGTCAACTTTAATTAAATTGTCGAATGCTATTGGTCCAATTTGATTAGAGTATATTACTGTGTGTGAATCTCTGCTGAAAAGTTTCTGCGCCGCTTTTCCACCGTACTCTGGGAATACATCTGTCTTGGATGTGACTGCACCTTTGAATACAGAGTTTTGTCTACCAGCCGATAATGTTCCAACGTCACCCATGTCAATACCAGCGTATGCTAGTTTTGAATCGAATGGTGTTGATCCTGTGTCGTCTGTGTCAACAGCAAGTTCTAACTTACCGAAGCCTGTTACGCCTTCTGCTAGATCCTCTGTTATGTTAACACCGATAGCAGAACCGTTGTTCTCTGCCTTCGCTGTCGCGTTGCCAGAAGCATCATCGTTGTTGCTCACCATATAGTTCAAATTACCATACACTGAAACGTCTGCCGCTTCGGCTGGAGCAGGTTTGAACACCCACCCTAGTACTCCTAGTGCTATAATAATAGCCACACCTAGGCCTACTTTTTTCTTAGTCATTTTCATTTATTTTTCTCCTTGTCGTGTTAGAATGAAAGTGTGATCACCGGCCGATGATCACTCTGGATTGTAACGCATATTTATCGGTAAATGCAACCTAAATGTGTAAGATCTGGTAAAGTTTTTGCAACCTGTGACAGCACTGTAAATACTGCATCATGGGAATACACTACGATTACAAGAGCACCAGGGGTGCCAAGAAGATGCAGAAGCAACAGGAACGTGAAGAACGTAGGCGGAGGAAGAAGCACAAACCGGTGGCAAAACAAAAGGAGTACACTGTGCCAGAGGACGTGGTACTGACTCTGGACATGATCACTGATCCTAACAAATGATAAACAAGAGATTATTCGAACACTACGGCATCGACACTAACAAGGACCTGAAGATAAAAAGCAGGTGTGCGAGACCTTACGACACTGTGCTAATAGACAAGCAAGGTTCGTGCTACGCTTGTGAATGCACAGCGTGGTTGCCACAGAGCATAGGTAACCTGCAGATCAAACCGCTGTCTGAGATATTGGGTTCGTCCATGCACAAACATCTACAGGAGTCCATTGCGGACGGTACCTATAGATACTGCAACAACAAACTGTGTTCATACATCAAAACCAATTGGTTCGACAGTCCTTCTGGAGGCATAAAACATCTCAGGCTGGCTATAGACGACAGTTGTAATTTAAGATGTCCAAGTTGTCGTAAAGGACTTATATTTCATAAAGAAGGTTCTGCATATAATTTAGGAATGAAACTAGCAGACAAAATAAACGAATGGTTGTACAACTATAAACAGCCAATACAAGTACACATAGGATCAGATGGAGATCCATTTGCATCACACGTTTATAGACACTTCATGGAACAGACACCCGAACGGGACAACATAAAGTACTCTATACTGACCAACGCATTGATGTTCAAAGAGTTTCACACACGTGTTCCTTACGTAATAAGGAACCTCAACGAGTTAGGCGTCAGCATTGACGGAGCCAGCAAAGAGACCTATGAGAAATTGAGATTAGGTGGTCGTTGGGACAAAGTAAACGAGAACCTACAAAGCATAGCAGATGCCAAGCAGAAACACGGCTTTAAGTTTATACTGTACTTCGTTGTGCAGAAAGACAACCATCACGAGATGGACGACATGCTGGCTTTAGGCGAACGCTATGGTGCCGACAGAGTAAACTTCTCACTCATTGAAGACTGGGGAGTGTTACCAAATTTCAAATCCAAACTACCGCCTGTAGATGATGACGGATTCAAAGAGATGTTAGACAGGTGCACTAGATCTAAACTAGGCAAGACTTGGATATCCAGGATCGAACTACTAGCCAAAGACTAGACGTTATTTCAATTTGTTTTTAAATTTTTCGATGAACAGTTCAGCGAACCTCTTGTGATGTTCAGCACCATAGTGCTCTCCATCGCTGGCTAGGTTTGGTTCATTGTAAGGCACACGCTG
>Ga0115012_10002399_pt1 | contig 10949 bp, 9 predicted proteins | sample TroAtlMetagenome_FD_88706 | JGI IMG/M metagenome (GOLD analysis project Ga0115012, IMG submission 88706) | Marine eukaryotic phytoplankton communities from Atlantic Ocean - Tropical Atlantic ANT10 Metagenome | ecosystem: Environmental > Aquatic > Marine > Oceanic | place: Tropical Atlantic Ocean...
ATCCGTTGCCGGTGCTGCAATTCTAATCATAGGTATTGGAAACTGGTGGAATGAAGATTTGAAAGGACACCATGAGCAAATTGCCACATCTGACCCATTCAAGGGACAAGATATCCGTAAGGCTGGAATGTGGATTTTCCTAATTTCAGAGACAATGGTTTTCGCATCTTTCTTCTCTTCTTACTTGAGAATGAGAACTGGATGGTGTACTCAGTGGGCTGTTGATGCTGGTAAGTGTGATGTTGTTGACACCACCACTGCTTCTGACCTATTGCGACACGAAGTTGGAACTCTATTACCGGGTGCAATCAATACCTTTGCTCTAATCATCTCTTCATACACAATCGTGTTGGCATTGAAGACAGCTAAGAATGTAGATTGGGAGCCATCAAAGAATGCAATAATGGCAAAGATTTTCCCGACTCGTAAGCAAGCGGTGAGAAACTATCTAATCATCACTTTAGCACTAGGTTCCCTGTTCATTGTACTAAAACTAGTAGAATGGAGCCACTTAATCGCTGAAGGATTCACGATTGATACACAGGCTGGTTCAATCTTCTATGTAGCAACCGGTGCTCACGGATTACACGTATTCATCGGATTGTTGGTAATGCTATTCATGATTTTCAAGGCAGATGTCCTTGAGGATGGTTATGATGAACATAATGGCCAAGGAATCGAATATTTCGGTTTGTATTGGCACTTCGTGGATTTGGCATGGGTGGCCATCTTCCCAGCATTCTATCTGTACTGAGGCGATAATATGGGCGAACACAAGTATACAGGACCAATAGCAGGAATCTTCCAGAAAATGGCCGACCTAATCGGCAAAGATGTTTACTATGTCAACTTCTTAATTTTGATGTTCTTCACTCTGTTTGAAGTTGCTGCAGTATTCTTCGAAACAATTCCCGGAACAGACATTGTAATCACTAGAGGTGCTGTTTGGGGTGTTTTGATTGTCGTTGGTATAATCAAAGGATATGGTATTGCTGCATTCTTCATGCACTTGAAAGGTGATCCGTTCATTTACACAAGAACTGCATTATTCCCAATAATATTCGCTGCATTGATGCTATGGGGCATTGGACTTTCCAACCCTGCAGGTATTGATCAACTACCAGCATGGTGTACTCCTAACTGGGATTATTCTTACGTTACAGAATGAACGACATCTATGTCATAGTTTGATTAACAAATAGCCCGACGCACTTCCATGCGCTGGTTAGTCTTGTCAGTAGTAACTCTACTTGCAGCCTCCACAGTACCTGCAATCACAACAGGTGGTTCTGATCAGCACTGGAATGGTTATGTTTTGGATAGAGGTTCGGTCAAGAATCACGTATTGATCGACCAAAATTACGATTATTATTCTCTTCAAACAGGTAGCTATGATGTGGTTGTCGTTGCTTTCATTTTCACAACATGTCCAGATGTATGCCCCGTAATTACTAGCAATCTAATCCAAGCTGAAAAACAGTTAGAAGATATTGACTACCAATTTATCTCAATAACTGTTGACCCGGGGACTGACTCTCCTGCTGTCTTAAGAGAATATATGGAAGATTTTGGAGCATCGTGGCCTCACCTTACTGCTGAATTGGACGTACTGGAAGAAGTATGGGGTGATTTCGGTATATCTGTAATTACTGAAGAAATTGAAAATCATGATCATAATCACGACCATGAATCTACAGAACAAGATAACGAATCCAATGTAATCGTTGTAATGCCAGATGCAAGTATTACTTCTAACGAAGTTAGTCTAACAGGCTGGGATCAACTTACTGCAATTGCGTATGATAACGATTGGACAATCAATTCGAATTATAGCAATGGTAGTTACACTATCACTGGAATAAACGGAGACGATGTTCCCACTGACAACTCTTGGCACTGGGAGTTACATGCTTGGAGTGAAGACTCCAATTCTTGGGAAAGTGCCACTTCTAGCATAGATTCAATCGATGCAGGAATTCTAGCACTGGCACCAAACTCTACCGATGATAGTTCAATCGCTGTACCAAATAGTGATAATGAAACAATGTTCTACATTGCACAATCTGATGGTACAACCCTCTCCTCTGAACTTAGTGAAATCAATGCATGGCATATGTCGCTTGGCGCATTAGATTCATTTGACACAAATTTGTCTCAAAGCGGACACAGCATGGATTCGATAAATGGTGTATCCAATCCACAAGATGGCTCCTGGTTTTGGGAACTTCATTACTGGAGTGAAGAGTATACTACTTGGGTTTCATGGCCTCTAGAAATGGATTTACTTAAAGATCAAGATCACATTGCTTGGGCACCTAACTCAACATCCAGTGAAATGATTCCTGAACCAGGTAGTGAAATGGTTCACAAGTTGGGGGTTGTTTATCCAAATGGAGATACAGAAATGTATGATGGCACATACTTTGACACAGCCAGTGAGACTACTGCAATGGCGCATACTGAACATACCTTTGCCGGAAATAATATCGCGTTCGAAACAACAAATGGCGAAGTAACCTCGATAAACACAGTTGATGGCGATTATAACCTATACATTTGGCACGACATGGGAGATTTTAGCCATTGGATGTCAACTTCTGACTCAGCAAACGAAAGCATGTTGGTGAGCGATACAGACCACTACGCTTGGGTTGCAGATGGCCAAGATGCATCTTCTCTTGGCTCTCCAGAATCAGATGGTGAAGAAACTAAAGAAACCGAAACCTCTCACTCAACTCAAACCTTTATTCTCAACGGAGATTGGAAACCAAAAGTTGTATTCGTAGGCTATGATTGGGATGTCGACTTATTTGTTGAAGACATCAAAAGAGCTGCTGGAACTACCAAAGATCCAGGAGATGGCAGTAGCGGAATCCCAGGATTCACCTTTGTAACTGCTACTGCAGGCCTAGGTTTGGCAATTATTGCTGCAAGCCGCGATGATTGATTTAGGATAGATTCTTGAAAGAAATGCCCTCCCGTCAATTTAGGCGGAGATCGCATAGCCTGGTATTGCGGTGGACTTGAAATCCACTGTCCCCCGGACACGGGAGTTCGAATCTCTCTCTCCGCGCTTCCAAAATCTGACATGATTTTGTGTCTAAACATGGAAAGGGTTCAACAACTCAAGCCTCCGTAGATACCTCATGGCCCACCGTCAGACGCGTCTTGTGATGCTGCTGGTTTTGTCGATGCTCATGGCAGGATGTATCTACAATGATACTCCGGAATGGGGCACTGGTGACGGCCAAGTATATGTTGAGATAGATGGAGATTCTGCTGAAATCGAATCCAAAATGGGCAAAGGATACGAAGAAACCCTCCCGCTTGTGGGATGTGGAGAAGGGAAATTAAAAATCTCTGGAATGCTAATTTCCTCTCAATTATATTCAGAGCACCCAAACTATGACAATGTAAAATCCGCAATGGGTGCTGCTGTGATAATCAATGCAGACCTAACTTGGAGTGAAGCTGAATCTGTTGAAGAAGGCAAAGCGGGAAGAGTTAGCATAAAAGATTGGACTGACCCATTACAACCCAGTGAAGCTGTTGGATCAAAACTAACAGATAATGAAGAAGAGTGGGAAGTAATTGGAATAATTCCCGCTTCAGAAAACATTGCTGATGGTCTGAACGTACTCGAACACTGGCACCAGCCAATCGAGTTAACTGGCTACGCTTTGAGTGGAAATGAATTGGGCAACGTTGCAAGCGATACCTGTGGACTTGAAGGGCAAGGCCACGGCATGGTTGTTACAAATATCAAAACCGAACAAGGTGTTGTCAGCATCGATGGTGAGGACGATGATGAGTACTCCTTAGGAGACACAGACATATTCGGAGGCTGGACATTTATCCTATTCTTCTTGATAGTAGGAGTTGGCGGCGGTGTTGGTCTATTCATCCTATCAACAATGGTCATTCGGCAAGGTGCAAGAGCAACTGCTGAAGCTTTGCTGGGAAGAGAAGGTTTCGCTAAGGCTGTTCAAATGAAAAAGGACCTAAGAAAATCAAAGAAAGATGGTCTTGAGAGCCCTGCTGATCGTGCTGCGAAGCAAAAGAAATTATCGCCCCCTCCTAAAAAGAAATCAAAACAAGAGGATGTTGCAATTTCTGGTTTCAGTCTGGATAGCGTTCTGCAATCGGATGCTGATGATGATGGACCAAAGACATTCGGCGGAGGTAATTCTGTAGTTGTTACTAATGAAGCCAAAGACATGGATTCCTCAGCGCCTGCAGTTACATCTATTCCCGAGATTTCCAACTCGCCAATGCCATCTGCAGGAGTTGTTTCGAGCCAGCCTGAACCTGCTAAAAGAGGTCATTTCTCAGCATCTATGTCTCGCTCACCAGCAACACAACCCACTAAGGCTGCAGAACCAACACAAGCAAGTAAACCAGTTAGGCGAAGGGCTGTAAAAAAGAGAGCTTCTCAAGTAACTGAGCCTGAACCTGAACCTGAACCAGTAGTGGAAAACAAACGGGCATCAGTCGCTGATGATGAAGAGTTTAGTGACTTCTCATTCTAAGCCCAAGGTACATTTTTCGCACCACGTACCAACAGTTGTTCTGTATGCCATTCTAAAATTGCTGGACTAACTATTACAGGTTCACCATCTGCTTGAACCCAAGTCGATAATGGCAATGGTTTTTCACAAATATTACCACTAGTATCCACCGGCTTTATCTCAATTCGATTCGCCTTTTGCTGAGTAATACCCCATTTGCCGACGTGCTTTCCTTTCTTGATTGGACCCATAAGAGAGAGCATTTTGATTCGTGAAAGTCGTGGGGCAAAAACGATTGAGCCTTCTTCATCAAGTGGCGTAACTCCTGGACAGACCTGATATCCGCCGCCAAATGTTTCTCCGGTCGTGGCAGCAAACATTGTGAAATCAAGTATTTCTCCTTCGTTTTCATCTAGCTTCAACCAGACTTTCCTTCTTTTCCAAAATGGAATTGTTGTTATTCCTAGATAGGTGTATTTCTTGTTACCCTTGATCCATTTTGCCCTAGACAATTTAGCCCTAGAAATAGCACTTGTAATTCCTGCATCCGTTTCTAAGAATACCCACCTGACTACTCTGTCAGAATGTTTAGCAGGCCCGTCCCATTCATTGGATTTCGGTGAAGGGTAGTCGCCTTGGCTGGTGGCTGGAAATCCTTCTAAACGCCATGCTGCACATCGTCGATCGACTCCGTTGATGAGTACGTCGATTGCATCATCCACATTACTACGAGAAATCCCTTGTGTAATTGCATAATCATTTCCAGATCCCAGTGGAAGTATTCCTAGAGGGATGTCACTGCCGCGCAACGCACTAGCGACTTCATGGACTGTTCCATCGCCACCAACTGCTACAATGGGCCCCTCAACCTCTTGCTTACGTAATTTCCACGCTATTTCACTGGCATGACCAACTCTCTCTGTCATGTGAGTTACTACTTCGAATCCTTTCGATTCTAATTTTCCAGATACAGAGGGCCATTTTTTCCCGCATGTATGGTCCCTGCTGGCCGGATTTACAATGCAGTGAATTACTCCCATTAGTTGGTGTAGTATGTGTTGAAGACATGAATGCTATTGTCACTAGAAAGCGATGAACTCATGTCTGATGCCTAATCAGCCCAGCACATGACTTGGAGTGCGGCCCAGCGTGAACACATGCGCCGCGCCCTTGACGTCGCCGAAAAAGGAAGGGGTAACGTTCGGCCCAATCCATTGGTTGGATGCGTTTTAGTCAAGGAAGGAGTAGTAATCGCAGAAGGATGGCACGACCATCTAGGTGGACTACATGCAGAACAAATGGCAATTCACGACGCAGAGGAAAAAGGTCACAACACAAATGGTGCTGTAGCCTATGTCACATTGGAGCCATGCAACCATTTTGGAAGAACACCTCCTTGTACTGAAGCCCTTCTTTGGGCAGGAGTAAGTAAGGTTGTAATCGCTCACGGTGATCCTAATCCAATGGTGCGTGGCAATGGAATTACAGTTTTGGAAAATGCTGGAATAAGTGTAGAAAGTGGACTTTTAGAAAAAGAAGCTGCAGAGCAGATGCGCGAATTTTTGCATTGGTGTGAAAACCATCGCCCATTTGTTACTGTCAAGGTTGCTGTTGATGCAAACGGTTCTGTTGATGACTTATCTAAAGAGGCTGGCCGGTTTACTAGTGAAGAATGCCTTAGGCGCGTTCACGAGTTACGCAAGGATTCCTGTGCAATTTTAGTAGGCGCTAATACAGTGATTAGAGACAATCCATCTCTAACCGTGCGACTGGTAGAAAGTGAAAGGCAACCGATTCGAATTGTAATCGACCCGAATAACCGAATTGCAGCAAATTCGAAAGTTTTGACAGATGGTGTTGAGACTAAACACCTGAGCGATAATTTCAGAGGACTACCTGCTATGCTAGAGATGTTAGGAGATTTGGAAATTCAAAGATTATTGGTTGAAGGTGGTCCAACCACAATCAATCATTTCTTGAATCAAGATTTGGTTGATGAATTTATTTTAGTTCAATCCAAGGCAGTTCATTCTTCACCGGTTCAATCAGATTTCGATCTTACATCATTCTCTAAAATGGAAGAAGAGAATTGGGGAGAAGAGACCGTCAAGATTTACTCGAGGTGATTGCGTGGACGTAGAACCCACCGCAATTATTGCCTTACGCGGCTGGCACCCTGCACTGTCAAGGGCTGAAGCTGAGGCTATGTTCTCAAACTCTGAGATTGAGAGAACCAAAGCAAGAAGACTGCTAATTGCCAATGGTGAAAGCAACTGGGAAAATGCTCTCAAAATGGCGGGTTGCGAATGCGTTCTTGTCGGCGGAGGTATTGCAAAATGGGAATCGCTCGAACAATTTCTAGAGTTAATTACTCCTGAAAAAGTCGAAGACATGGCGGTTGAATGCTGGAGGCATGAAGGAAAAGTTCCAGTCGCAACTCGTGACATTGAGAAGCATCTGGGCGGAATGTTTCACGATGCAGGTTCAACATTCAATTTAGATAATCCGAAGAAAAGGTTCGGAGTTGTACTTGACAATTCTGCTGGATATGTTGCATGGGGATGGATGATTGGCCAAGGACCTGGCAAACATGGATGGTCGGCCATGAGGGCAAACAAAAGACCCTTTTTCAGGCCAGTCAGTCTTGAGCCAAGACTTGCTAGAGCAGCGGTTAACATCGCTGCTGGAACAAGTAAGGGTCGTGTTATCGACCCAATGTGTGGCACAGGAGGGATTTTGATTGAATCTGCCCTATCCGGTAGGCCAACCCTGGGAATTGATTTTGATCCAGTGATGGTAGATGGCTCTCAACAAAACCTTGAGTGGGCCGAAGTTGAAGCAGATGTCGTAAGAGGGGACGCTACAAGATTCGAATTTCCAAGTGATTTTACTGCAGTGGTGGTCGACCCTCCATATGGTAGAAATTCACCCAGTGATGAGAAATTAATTGAAGACATGCTGGCAAACATTCGAAAGCAGACTACGGACTGTAGGCTTGTGATGATCCTACCTGTTGAAGCCGGTGGTGAGAATCTCGATGAAGCAATTTCAACCGACATAAAATTGGCTGGCTTTAACATTCAAGCTGCTTTTGGAATTCCTGTTCACAAATCGCTTGGAAGAGTGATGATTATTGCTTCAACTTCGACTCAAGATTGAGTAGCCTGTGCCCATCATCTTCGCTTGGCTCATCGAATTCACTAGTGTGTGGACATAAGTCATCCAAGATTGCTAGATCTTTTTCGTCAAGAATTACTGGATATGTGCGACACCCTAGAGGTCTACTGTCATAGACGGAACAAATACCAGGAGCGGTAGGTAAATCCGAAGTTGTAGCCAAGAATACACACGCCTTGGTTTGTTGATTGTTTAGCAGACGTCTAATACCCGATTCGTCCTTAGAGCAAAACTGATCCTCTGCAAGGCCCGTTCTCCTGGATAAACGACTCGCTTCGGTCGCTGTAATCGGCATAACTGTCTCTCTACAACACATACTGCAACCCTTGCTTACGCATGGAGAGTTGCCAGCCATATTCATCCTAAATCATGAAAGCACTTCAAGAGCGCGAGGGTGTGATTCAAGAAGGGGCGGCTTTTGGCCGGTATGGGGCAATTAGGGTAGTCTGGATATCCTTCCGGCCTTCGGAGCCGGAGACGTGGGTTCGAATCCTGCATTGCCCGCCATAATTTGTCGTTTGAGCCGTGAGGCTCAAGTGTCTCCGCCCTTTGCCTAACTCATGGGCTGCAATCTTCGTGACCTCGCTAATGCGGAAGATACTACGATGGATGCCATGAAAGGCAAGAAAGTCGGAATCGACAGTTTCCTACTGGCCTTCCAATTCCTTACTACTATTCGTGACCGTTCTCCTACTGGAGATGGTGGGCCACTGAGAGCAGATAATGGCAAGGTGGTTGCTCATTTGATGGGCTTTCTTTCAAGGGCATCCCTACTGCTTTCCAAGGGCGTAAAACCGGTTTTCATCTTTGATGGAAAGCACCCTGAACTAAAGAAAGACGAAATGGATGCTAGAAGACAGCGCAGGGAACAAGCAGAAGCGGAGTGGAAGGCTGCTTTAGAGGCCGGTGATTTTGCAACCGCACAAAAAATGGCCCAGAGATGTGTAAAATATACTCCAGAGATGGTTGAGGAATCCATCGAGATGCTTTCACTGATGGGGATCCCTGCATTTAGAGCTGAAGCAGAAGGCGAGGCTCAAGCAGCAGTTATGGCTGCAAATGGGCAATTGGATGCTGTTGCAACCCAAGATTGGGACGCCCTACTGTATGGTGCGCCTGTTGTTGTTCGAAATTTTACTTCAGATGGAAGTAAAAGAATGGGAAGAATAGTTAGAGCGCAAAGAATTGAGTTGGACCAGATTTTAGCAGATAATGAATTGAATAGAGATCAGTTGATTGATTTAGCAATAATGATTGGAACTGATTTTCATCCTGGAATCAAAGGCATTGGGCCTAAAACAGGACTGAAATTGATTAGAGAATTTGGAAATATTGAGGCCATTTGTGCTGCTAAAGACAAAGAAATCCCGGGAAGGCTGGACGAAATTAGAGAGATTTTCAGAAATCATCCAGTCGTAGAAGTAGATGATGAAAATCTAAACCAAGGAGTTGTAGATGTGGAAGGATTGAAAAAATTCCTTGTAGACGATAGACAATTCTCGCAAAAGAGATTCGACAATGCGATGGAATTGCTAGAAAATGCAGGCCTAGTAAGAACTGGTGGACAAACTTCACTATTCTCTTTCTGAGATAAAACGAAGCGGACTGGCAAGAACTGGATTGCCATTCCATTCAGTAACAACGCCCCTTGCAATACTTTGAACATCATTGAGAGCTTCACTAATTTTGTTAATTGGCGATGTTGGAATTCCATCTAGGATTTCACAAACCTGTGACTTGGTTAATTCAACAACTTTTGATTGTACAACATCAACTACTTCTTTTCGTGAATTTACTCGAATTTCATTAGTTGGCCACTTGTTTTCAAATTCAAAGGCGTTGCATAATTTTTCAAACTGAGAATCTGAACCAACCGCAATAACAACCCAGCCATCGCTAGTTTGGAATGCTTGATAAGGCACTAAATTGGGATGTCCTGAGCCAAGTAATCCGGGGTCCTGGCCACTGATTATTTGATTTTGACCTTGATTTGCCAAAGATGCAATTGCACAATCCCAAAGTGAAATATCAAGATGAGAAGTGATTCCAGTTCTCTCTCGTTTGAATAAAGCGGCAAGAATTGCATTTCCTGCATAAAGCCCGGTTATGACATCAATCCATGCAACTCCGACCTTAACGGGCCCTGCGCCTTCTTCTCCAGTAATACTCATGATTCCACTCATGGCTTGTAGAGCCAAATCATATCCTGGCTCTTGAGACCTTGGGCCGTCTTGTCCAAAACCAGTTATCGAACACAAAATTACATCCTTAGATATCGGGCCAATTAGCCTCTCTAATTGGCCGGGTCTGAAATTTTCTATCACTACATCCGATTGTGAAATAAGATCCTGTATAGCCTGTTTATCCTGTTTTAGATTATGAAAAATAATCTCTTTCCCACGATTGCAAGAGAGATGGTATGCAGCAACTCCATCCTCCAAAAAGGGTGGGCCCCAACCTCTTGTATCATCCCCCCAAGGGGCCTCAACTTTGGTAACCTGGGCACCTAGGTCTGAAAGCATCTGAGCACAATATGGACCCGCCAATATACGAGATAAATCTAGAACTTTCACTCCACTAAGGACATCTTTCATATTCTTCACCCCACGTATACAATTCGTAACTATCACTCACTGTTTCTGAACCTTCAAAGTCTGTTTTGACCCAGCCCTCGGGCATTACTGGGTCAATCCAAGGATAGACTACTATCCATTCAATGTCTTTGAAAACATCACACTGGGATAATTCATTCTCCCATCCACTATCTTTAGTTCTCCAGAATCCAAGGTTGTCTCCATCACTATCTGGATCCATTGAAAATTTAATCGTGTATAATCGATGCATTGATAGTGCTGAATTTGCCAAAAATAGGACGTCTTCACCATCCTCAATCTCATCTCCAATGTGCTGGCCAACCACGTCTGTCCCTCTAGGACCTGAACCTGCCAAAATATACGAATTCAGCAATAGCATAATGCTAACTGCCACAATAATTGCATTACGATTCAAGGAGAGACTTAGTCCTGAAGTATTGTCTCTCAACATTCTAGCGAACCAAAGCGGGACTAGGAGTAATGACAAGTAGCGCGGCACTTGTGAAAGAGACTTGATTGTATCAAATAGGTCTCTTTCCAATGCAACGGCTTCGGTGATCCATAAAGCAGCAATCCATCCAATTAACCACGCTGAAATCATTAACGAGGCGCGGTGGATTATTCTCGATTCTTCGTTCTCCTCTCCATCTTGTTTTGTGAAATAATAAAT
>Ga0115012_10002402_pt1 | contig 10940 bp, 7 predicted proteins | sample TroAtlMetagenome_FD_88706 | JGI IMG/M metagenome (GOLD analysis project Ga0115012, IMG submission 88706) | Marine eukaryotic phytoplankton communities from Atlantic Ocean - Tropical Atlantic ANT10 Metagenome | ecosystem: Environmental > Aquatic > Marine > Oceanic | place: Tropical Atlantic Ocean...
CAAGGCTTAGATTCCGTACAATGGATTAGCAGTGACCTCAGACATTCATGGACTTACGTGGAATCATACGATAATGATAAACAAGTCACGCTAAGTTATGATGAAATGTTTAAGCAATTAGATCTTCTTCCAGACACCGAAGTTCATACTGAACACACAATCTCTGTTAGAGGCCTAGAGGGAACTACTTCCAGTCCTTTGATTTCAATAAAGATTGAACTTACTGAGGAGGTCCTAGTTGACCCTCCAAAATCAGATGAAGATTCTCTGAATTACATCATTTGGGGTTCAGTAGCGGCCGCAATCATCTTGACAATCATACTGGTAGCAGCCTTCATCAAGAACGAATCTGAAAAAGAAGTAACACTTCCTGAAGATTCAGATATCAAGGATGTTGTCGAAGCAGAAATCATTGAGTAATCAAAGATAGATGCTAAATTCCGGGTCAACATTCAAAAGCCTATGTTAGAACTGTTAACCGAGAATTATGGGTAACATGCCATCGAGACCTCAAAGACCGACCAGTTCTAGAACACTTTCACAAAGAATTGGTAATCTCTCTGTAGATGCAACTCCAGCAGCACCAAATGTACAGATGGGAGTTATTGGAAAACCACAGAACTTAGTTGATTCTGGATTACAGAAGTTCGCCCAGCTTATCCTGTTTGGTATTGCTATGGTAGCCATATGGGCAGGATTGCTATCAATCGCTTTTGGCAGTGAAGATACCGGGCAAACCGAATTTCTGGCCTTAACTATAGGAGGCCTTCTATCAGGTTCCTTAGCGATTTGTTTAGTCGAATTCCAAAGAAGGAAAGGCGGTAATGAACTACAGAATGTTCACGATTACATGCTAGGAGTCGCATTTTTCTTCCTAGCAGTTGGAACCCTTTACGGTTCACGATGGGTTGTTGGCCTCTTAGCAGAACAAGGTGTTGGATGGTTTATCCCTGCTGGTACAGATCCAACTAGTGTAGACTGGAATCCTACAGCGAATGCAATTTATGTTCAAATGGTTGCAACAGTGGGACTAGTATTGGCCCAAACTGCGTACTTGATGAGGCTAAGAGGAGTCACAACATTCGGATGGTCTGTAACTACATTTACTCCTTTGATTGTTGCATTGATCGGTTCAAGTATCTGGATGGAGTGGTCTAATGACATTGTTTCTTGGGAATTAGGAATTTCAATGATTGCCCTTGCAACTCTATCTATGTGGCTTTCACTTAGAGCCAATAGCGGAATTATATTTTCAGTTGTAGCCGTAACATCAGGACTTCTTCCTCTACTTTACGAATATAATAACGAAGCAGGTAACGGAGCAGGTGGAGCTCTTTCCCTTCTAGTCTTCATAATCGCTGTTCAAGGATTAATGGCGGCTGACAAGAGATTGCGTCAAGACCTGATGCAGTTGACTTCTGCGTTCCTAGTCGGCGAAGTGATTCTAGCCATGATTATTGCAAGAGAATTTGATTTGCAATTAATCCTCGGACCAATTAGGCAATATGACCTACCTGTTCTTGATGTATACCTAACTTTGCAAGTAGGACTATGGCTTGCTGTTCTATTCGCATATTTCCCAGCCACATTGATGAGAAGGATCCCCTATATGCCAATAGGATTGGCTGCTAGCTTATTCCTAATTGAGCCAGAGGCAGGACTAATTCCTTGGATTGTTACTCTTCTAATGCTTCCATATCTTTTGGTTGTCTCAAAGGTTACCAGAAACTGGGTTGCGAATATGACCATGATTGCGGTCGGATTCTCATTCTTTACCCAATCACATTTCATGGGAGGATTTGAACCATCATGGCTCGAATTTACTATACTAGTCACTGTTCTTGTAAGTGGTGAACTTGGAAGACAGAAAGGCCATTTATCCGATTGGGCACACTTTGTCACCCTAGGATTGTTGGTTCTATCAGAATCCGTACTGTTTGGTGATGACCCATATATTCCATGGACATTATTCCTCTACGCAATCATATCTTCATTCATGATGATGCAAGATGCTGAGAAGACAGGAGACAAAAATAAAGCGTTCGAAGCATCTGCTGCTACCGCAGGTTCAATGTTTATTGCGATCATTCTTTCTCTGTTCGACAGACTAGAGGTCCCTCTTCCTGATAGCGTTGCTTCAAACCTAGATGGATTCAATGTCACTCTAGCGCTTGTAGGACTAATTGTATACGCCTCGATGAGAAAATTCAGAACTATAGAATTGGATATCGGGGTACTCGTGAATTGGGCCGAAGGTCGAAGAAAAATGATGATGCCAGTATTCGATAGCACTGCAAATGCCTGGGTAGTGCCCGAAGAAAAAGTCGGTCATGATCCGATGGATAGTTCATTGGGACCACTTGGCCGAATGAGCCTTATTGGACCAATGATCCTATTCACAGTTTCATTGGCTGCAGTCGGTATAACCGACTTAGCTCAAAACATATTCTGGACAGTATTGATGATAGTACCAATTGGAATTATTATTGCAGAGGTAGTCAGCGAAGAGAAAGCTTCCTCAACTGGTAGAATGATTGCAACTATGACAATGATAGCGGTTTCATTGCCGATGGCAATAAGCCTGAATGAAGCAAGATATGAAATCGGTAAATTATACAGTTCAATGATATTATTCGATTTACTATTACTTGCAGGACCCCTAGGAGTTTCAGTAATGTTAGAAAAGAAAGGATTGAACGATGATTCTCTGAATCGCAGTGCAGACATTGCTACGTTAGTTGGTTTGTTGATTCTGGGATTGTTCGATACCACCGGTGGATTGCTATTCTTGCCAATGTACATCTTGGTATTCCAGAGAGCAATCAAGCATCAATTGAACTTCATTCTCTGTGTGGCACCTTTGGCACTTATTCTGTATGGAGATCTATCGCAAGGAGATAGATTTGTTTCAGACGGAGCAATAATTGCCGAAATTTTAGCAGCGATTGATATAACAGCATATGATCCTACTGAAGTAACAATTCTTGGTTTGAGCAGATTTGCATTCATCATAATGACTGTAACAAACCTCGCAATTTTGGTCAAGGCTGTATTGGACAGAAGATATGACAGAGATGTTGAATTCGAGGCACCCGTTGCAATTCCTGCAATTTGGTTGACAATTGGAATTTATGGTGTATTACCTCAAGCAAGTTGGCTGTTACTATTCATGACAATACTAGTAACATTGTATTCTTGGTTAATTGGAAAACTTGAGCTTATACCTTGGGTACCGGCGATGGCATTCTTCTCTTTCTGGATTGGATTTTTGAATGATTCCAACTTCAATCACTTCGATGGAATTGATTACATCACTAACAGCCTATTAGGAACTGGTTTGTTCACATTAATTTTGAACCAAGCAAGTTCTACTGGATACCTCTACAAATATGCAGATGAGTATGAAGGAGGCGAGATAGATCCTGTTTCGCCATATGACCATGTTACTGTATTCCACTTAAGTTCCCATGCAGCAAGGGAAAAATTGACCTCAGTTATGCGAACGTGGACTATCATTTGTTTGACATTCTCTTGGACTGCCCTAAAGGGAATAGGAACCATAATCGGTGCCGTGTGGGCTACTTATGATGCATTTGTCAATGGACAGAAATACGCATTACTAGCTCTCCCATTACTACATGCATTCGCAATTTGGAATGTTCTAGAAAGGATGGACCAAAGTGCTGTTCAGGACTTATTGGTAGGAACTGTATTGATGCTCAGTGGTATTTTGATGACAATTATGGCATCAAAGACCGAGATGGCCTGGAATTGGAATTTCTTCGAATGGGATGATGAAATCGAGTATTATGGTTGGATTGATAGAGTTGGCCAACTTGGTATCGCTTACTTCCTAATAGGTATTTCATGGGCGATTGGTGACGCTGATTTAGGCAAGATGTTGTGGGTAGTATGGGCAGCATTCCTATCGGGAATTGCCATCCAAGGATTCAGAGATGAAACCGAAACCCCTTGGAGGAGAGGAATTGGTTCCATGGGAACAATATTCGCACTATTCATGCTTTCTTTCGAATTCACTACAAGCTTGTACACATACGTCACATGGATGTTTATGGGGGTCGTAGCACTTGGATTTGGATTCGCATACATCGCAAGGATGGGAGAAGTATCAACAATTTTCACAGAAAATTTTACGGAAGTAAAGGAGGCAATTATCCAACAAAGTGGCGGTGGGAACACAACTTTCGGACAGAAAATGAAACAGATAGAGCCTATTCCTGAACCTGTAACTTCGCAAGATGATGTTGATGAGGATGAGGAATCTGAACCAGAAGTGATAGATGAGGTTGAAGAGGTAATCGATATTGATTCAGATGATTTGGATGACTTAGAAGATTTGTTGGATGAAGATGTGACTATGGCAGACGATTCTGTGGAAGTTAAATCTGAAGAGAAGGTGCCTGAAAAAGATTCGACCTTTGACTATGATTTGCAACTTGATCCTGCGGTTATGTCTGCGATTCAGAACTCTCTAGCAAATACGCCACATGATGGCTACAAACCCGTTGTCTCCATCGGATCTAATGGTAATTTGAAGATTGATTTCGTGCCAATCTGATTGTCCGCCATGATGAAACACTCCGCCTTCCTGGCTAGGAACATGGCGAAGGAAATGGTTTGGATAGACCTTGAGATGACCGGCCTCGATTTGGATTGTGAGTCCATAATCGAAATTGCTACTATCGTCACAGATCCAGAGCTGAATATAATTGCACGAGGACCTAATCTAGCGATAAAAGTCGATGAAGAATTACTAGAAAACATGGATGAATGGAATACTACTCATCACAATGCATCCGGACTTGTAGATAGAGTTCGCAATGAAGGAGTTACTCTAGAAGAAGCGATTAAACAAACTTGTGATTTCTTAGATGAAAATATAGAAGCAGGGTCTGCGCCTCTATGCGGTAATTCTGTTCACAACGATAGAGCATTTCTGGCGAAAGAAATGCCAGAAGTATTAGACATGCTTCACTACAGAATTGTTGATGTTTCTACAATCAAGGAATTAGTTAACAGGTGGTATCCAGATCTACCTAGATACCAAAAGAAGGAAGCTCACCGTGCTTTAGATGATATTATTGAATCGATAGAGGAGTTGCGTCACTATCGTAAATTTGTGTTCAAAGATTAACGCCCTTGTGTGCCGCTAATATCTCTGCAATAACCGCTATTGCGATTTCCTCTGGACTTTCAGCACCGATGTCCAAACCAATTGGGCAATTTACCAAATCTAGTTTTTCCTGTTCTATTCCTGCTTCAAGTGCAACCTTGGTGAAGGCTTTCCACTTCGATTTTGAGCCGATTACTCCTAGACGACCATTGTATCCAGCAAACAAGAGTCCGAGCAGGCGCTCTTCATCTTCTTTCCAATCATGTCCAAGTAAGAGAATATCACTAAATCGAGATAGAGTTTCTTGATTCTCTGCCATCAAGAAGTCCTTTGGACAAGAGTGGTGAGTTTCACTAGCTCCTTCCAGCACAGCATAATCTCCTCTTGAATCTTGAACAGAATAATTCCAATCCAGAGGCTTACATGCTTCAGCAATCGCTTTAGCGCAATGTCCGCCGCCCATTAGTAGGATGTGTGGCATCGGAATTAGGACCTCCAAAGCGACCGTCACACGGCCGCCACATAGACTGTCCAGAGGTTGTACCTCATAGCCCTTAGCCCCTTTATTCAAACCATAAATTTCCATTTTCCCACAGGGTTTAGTCGCTTGCTCAACTAGGTCTTTTAGTTGAGATATGACTTTCATTTCAAGACCAGCACCACCTACTGTCCCTACTACGTCTGAATTCGAAATAGCAAGCCTAGCACCCACTTTTCCAGGAACAGAACCTGATGTGTCGACAACGCTAGCAATACCGACTTTGTTATTCATCGCCAATTGGTCGAGACACCATTGCAAAATTCTAGCAGTCATTGCAGCGCCTCCAAATCGGCGGGTGTATCGATATTCATATGCTCACCGGGAGCATTTATTCTATCGATCTGAAGATTTTCACGTAGAGATGATTCCTTTGGAAGAGAAAGTACTCTCTCTACATCGCATAACAGCAAAGGATGGCCACTTGGAACTGGAGAAGTGTTGCTGTTACAATCCAATAATGACCGAATTGTTTCTCTGTTCCAACCACATCTGTCGACAGGGCAAATCAGAACCCTGCGAGGAGTCCTGCCCAATTCACTGATCAAGGAAATCAAACCAATTTGTAATGACCCTGTTCGTCCCTCATCAGGTGCGGGATTAACAACGACAAATGAATCAGGTGATTCAAGCATCACATCGACTTGTAACTCGGAGCGAGTTACAACAATAATCGGACTACAACCACTTTCTGTAAGCATTCTAACAGATCTACTAACCAGAGTTTCATCGCCCCATTTGACAAGTGCTTTGGCCTGACCTAACCTGCTTGAGGCTCCCGCAGCCAAAACAATGGCTGGAACCCCTTTTGCCATGTTCTCACAAATCCTTTGTAATCTCACGACCGATAATCATACGTTGGACTTGGCTGCTTCCTTCGTAAATTTGCATTACCTTAGCACCACGCATCAATCTTGCAACTGGGTATTCCTCTGAATACCCATATCCTCCATAGACTTGAACCGCATCTGTGGTAACTTCCATTGCTGTATCCGATGCGAATCTCTTTGCATGGGCTGCTGATTCTGTATTGCTGACACCAGCATCGCCATCAGCTGCTGACTTCCAAGTAAGCATTCTAGAAGCCTCGATTTTTGTCTTCATATCTGCAAGCATGAATTGTATTGCCTGATGGCGGTGGAGTGGTTTTCCAAAGCTTTGCCTTTCATTAGAATATTGTAGAGCATGCTCGTAAGCAGCTCTAGAGAGACCTGTTGCGTGTGCCGCAATATTTGGACGAGACATATCAAATGCCTTCATGGCATTCATCCACCCACCAGATTCTGATTCCCCGACTAGATTTTCGGCAGGGACTCTCATGTCGTCGAATGACATTGACCTTGTGTCCGAGCATCTTTGACCCATATTGTTCTCCTTCTTTCCAAGAGTTAGTCCTTCTGAATTGGCATCTACAATAAATCCGGACATTCCGCGATAGCCAGCCTCAGGGTCTGTTTTTGCTAATACGAAAAACCAGTCTGCTTTTCCTGCCCCGGTTATCCACATCTTTGATCCATTGATGACGTAATCATCACCATCTCTTACTGCCAAAGTTTTGCAAGCTGCAAGATCTGAACCAGCACCTGGTTCTGTAACTGCGTAGGATGCCAATGCACCATCCTCTGCAACCATTCGCAGATACTTGTCTTTCTGCTCGTGTGTTGCTCCGGTAATTACTGGGGCGCATGCAAGGCTAGTTGCATAAGCTGCTGTAGCGAAACCAGGGTCCCCCCAGGCTAATTCTTCATTGACTAGCACCTCTTCCATTATGCCAAGCCCCGGCCCGCCATAATCTTCTGAAATATGCAGGTTTAGAATACCAATTTCATGAGCAGCTTTTATTGCATCCTTTGGATATTCAGAATTTAAGTCCCAATGCTCTGCATTTGGACGTACCTCATCAACTGCAAATTCGTGAGCAAGTTCACGCAACATCTCTTGCATTTCATCGAGTTTGAAGTCGACCATGACACGCCCAGTAGGCCATGCAGCATAAGCAGTACTGTCAATTAGATTACAAGATAACCTTGACGTTGTAGTTCTAGTGAGAGGATGAAGAGAAGATAGAATGTAATCAGAATGCTTCCTTCCCATCTACTGAATTTGAATCCTGTCCACATCATTGCTAAACATAATGAAACTCCCAGAAGAGTTGCTGGTATGATTAGATACATTGTCAAATCATATGATGCTTCAGTCAAAGATATTGGAGAGACAAGAGCTGCTATTCCAATCGATAGTAATGGATCTGTTATGTTTGAGCCAATCAAGGTTCCAATCGCAACACCTTGGCTCTTCCTCACCGCTACCATAGCAACAGTCAGTTCAGGTAATGACGTACCTAGGCCGGACATCGTGGAACCAACTATAGCGTGTGGAACATCGAGTTTGTAAGCGATTTCGCACGCATACTTCACCAATTGATTTGCTGAGTAAACCGCTAAAGTAAGTCCAAGAATAACCATCACAGTATAAGCGGTTCCGGTCCAACTAAAGTCTGACCGTTTTACCCCTTCAACCGCTTGTTGTTCGTCTTCTCTGATTTTCCCTGTATCACTCAGTAACCAGGTAAGATATAGCCCATATATCAAAACTAAAATTCCACCTTCTATTCTGGATAGACCTCCGCCTTCCCACAAGAGTGCAGTCAGTAGTACCACGGACATTAGCATAAGCAAACCGTCTCTTCTAAGCCAAGCAGGTCGGATTTCTAGGGGCTTGAATGCCACGACAATTCCCAACACGAGCGTTATCTGCACTAAAATTGACCCGTATATATTTCCAACAGCTAGATCCATCAACGCCGGATCATCACCAGATGACGCTGATGCTGTTGCAGTGACAAGGATTTCAGGTAGAGAAGTTCCGATACTTACAATCGTTAAACCGATTACTACTTCGGCCATCCCTGCTCTTCTTGCCAAGCCTTTTGCGCCTTCTACGAAGAAATCCGCAGATGTGATCAACAGAGCAAGAGCGATGATAATCAGAAGAATCAAAATTCCAATATTTGTCCAGTCGTTCTTTGCTGTGATTGTACCAAGTACTGCCAAAGTAAGGAATAGGGCAAAGGAAACCAAAAGGGCATTCCATTGAAGGAGTTGAGCGATACCTTGCTTCTGAAACTCCTCCGCCATGTACTCTGTCAAGATAAACACCTCTTTGATGGTTACGAAATATATAGAGAAAACTCATCAATATAATCACACCTAGAAAGTGTATGTGGAACCGCTACTTTGCCGAATTTAGCGGGACTTTTTTGATGGTTCTTTTGGGATGCGGATCAGTAGCCCTTGGATTTAGCCACATAGCGGTAAGCGCAATGTTTGGCATAGGAGTTTTTTGTGCAATAATGATTTTTCAACCAATTTCTGGAGCACACATTAATCCCGCTGTTTCCATTGCTTTTGCAGCCAAGGGAGATTTGGAGCAAAATGCATTACCAGGATACATCATTGCTCAGTGTTTGGGAGGTTGGGCTGCTGCAATGATTGTAGTATCAGGCGCTACAATACCAGCTGTTTCTCTTGGTTCTTCTTGGGCAATTGAAATCTCAATTACCTTACTGTTGATGTTTTCAATACACGTATTGGTAAGAAGAGAAGTAGGTCTATTCTCACTAGCATTAGGAGTAGGTACAATGGTTGGGATACTTGCATTCTTTTTCGGAGAACTTACTGGAGCAAGCATGAATCCTGCTAGAACTTTAGGACCAAATATTGTTTCTGGAGAAGGTGATTTAATTCTATATATCGTTGCACCAGTAATCGGAGCAGTGCTGGCTAACTTCATCCCTGAACCACTTGACGAAGAGCCTTTACGACATGATCAAGATTAGGAATAGTATGGTCCTCTAATGGAGGTGCAAATGGCACAGGAGTGTCTAAAGCACCTATTACTAATGGCGCAGATTCCAGTGCATAGAATGCCTCTTCCATGATTCTGGATTGCATTGAATGGCCGATTCCACCAAACCATTGGCCTTCTTGTAGAACAACCAACCTACCGGTTCTAGTAACACTAGATACACATGTATCGGCGTCGAAAGGAATCAATGTCCTTACATCAATTATCTCAACTTCAATATCGTCTTTGGACAAAACATCAGCAGCTTGTTTGGCAATGTGTAACATTGAACCCCATGTCACCAATGTAACATCTCTTCCTCCTCTAACCACTCCTGCTTTGCCTATTTTCAGTTTTTTACCAGATCCGATTGCATCCTTCACAGGCTGAGTGTCAACGTTTTGATTGATATTCTGACCCCAACCAGTTAGACCCCCTCGTAAGCCATACAGGCCAATGTGTTCGAGGAATAATACGGGATCATCAAGTTCAGCAGCCTCTCTCAAAAGATCATATGCATCCTGAGGAGTACCTGGTGCTACGACAACCAATCCCGGGTCATTGGCATACCATGACTCGATCATATTTGCATGGAATGGCCCGCTACGTGTCTTCGCACCTAATGGAACTCTAACCGTCAGAGGGACTTTCGCTCCCCAACGCCAACGTAGCATTGCTGCATTATTCAATAGTGCATTGTGTGCCAATGCTGCGAAGCCACCAAACTGGATTTCAGCCATAGGCCTCATTCCTGCCAAGGCTGCACCTGTAGCAGAATGAATGATTACAGCCTCACACAAAGGCATGTCCAGCAATTTTTCTTGATGACCATTTGCCTTCAATGGGATATTCATACCAAAGGCACCTGCTACTTCCATGTCCTCTCCCATGAATATTGTAGAGTCGCCATACTCTTCAGCGATGTCACACATCGCTTGTTGAATTGCTCTTGAATAAGTCCAACCACCTTTCTCTGCATATTCTAGTAAGCATTCGCCCACTTTGAGCACTGGTTCGTGTTCTTCATTGATTTTAGACCCAGATAAACGCTGTAAATGGTCCTCATGAGAATCTGCATCATGCAGCGAGGTTATTCCTTTTGTTACCGTACTTGGATCTGCCCAATCCATTGCCTCAACATGCTCTCTTGCTGCATTTACCAACTCATTTTCCTGAGACTCCATTTCCGATAATTCATCTTCTGTAACACCTAATGAGAGCATCAAATTGCGATGAGTTGGAAGTGGATCTTTTGCTTCCCAATAATCAAGCAATTCACGGTCAACATAACCAGGAGGCGTCCCTGATGGTGCTCCAAGATACAGATCATCGTGATGATGAGCATGTCCACATCCCCTCATAGTCTCAACATGAATCAAAGTAGGACCTCCTCCTGAAAGTGTGAATTCTCTTGCACATGCA
>Ga0115012_10002405_pt1 | contig 10934 bp, 10 predicted proteins | sample TroAtlMetagenome_FD_88706 | JGI IMG/M metagenome (GOLD analysis project Ga0115012, IMG submission 88706) | Marine eukaryotic phytoplankton communities from Atlantic Ocean - Tropical Atlantic ANT10 Metagenome | ecosystem: Environmental > Aquatic > Marine > Oceanic | place: Tropical Atlantic...
GCCAGGGATGGCAAGAACGGATTGGGACAACACTCAACTCCTGGGAACTCGGAAACGGCAGCCTGCTTTCAAGCGAAGTGACCAATGAAAGCGAAACGACGTTGAACCTTGTCTTGGATTCAATTTGGAAAAATGAAACCATCGAAAGCGGGGCGTTGACCAGTCAAGTCTTCGATGCTCGCGGTTATGGCACGTTGGTCCTCATGACCGATGATGGTGATGCGACGACGATGATTGTAGCGAATGTGTCCGATGGTCGATTCAACAGAACCATGATCGGCAGCAACATCTCTGAACGGGTGAACCTCGAGGCCACTGGAGGTTTGGATATCGAATCAAATGACGATGAAGAATCACTGGTGATCAATGGAGAAATCAGCGTATTTTACCTCGAAACCTGGGATGAAAATGGAGTCCGGCGCCTCGACCACACCCAATTTGAGGCACTTGCAAGCATGGTCTTAGAAGATGAGGACACTCGTTTCGATATCGACCTCGACGGGCTCACCACAATCGAAAGGTGGGAGGATGGCATTCGCACCGAACACAAAGAAGAATTCGTGGGCAGTGGGACATTTGGTTTTGGCGAAAGCGATGAAAATTCGAGCGTCCAAGTCAATGGTACCATTCTCGACTTCCACACCTTAGTGGAAGATGGAATTACATTGACCGATGACATTCACGTGGATGGAGTCATCACCGGTGATGCCCAAGGCAGCTTTGGTATCGTTCGAGGCATTGAGGCAACGGGCGATCAGGCAAATGCAACCGGTCAAGTCTTCACTGTCAACGTGATTCACCAAGAGACATGGTTCAATTTGACCGGTGTTGGTGGAGGCTTCTTTGGCGACGAAGGCATCGGAGCATCCCACAATGAAACTTGGGATTACCAAGTGATTCAATCCGATTGGGACAACCGTACCGTGCGAATCATTTGGGAAGAAACCGGTGCAGATGCTTCAAGCGGGGATGAAAAGCCAGCCCGAAGCCCAATCCAGCAAAATGCGACTCAACCAGAAGCCCAAGAAATTCTTGGCGACATCACGATTGTGCGCGAAACCGGTCTGATGCCAATCCCGATGTTGGCGCACGACATTGTGCATCTCGATGGGGAAAATGGGCTTGAATTAACCATTGAAGCCTATGCGACCGGAAATGATCCTCGCGATGGGTTCAATCTGTCCGTGGTTCATTGGACTGGCACCTATGGCGACTCCGGTGGCATTGCAAACGGTTCAATCGTTGATGAAGGGCCGCTGAAGGGACTGGTCTCAAGCATTTCTCGTACCCTAGACATTCCATTTGGTGAAGAGAACGATACAGCGATGTTTTCAGAAACACAAGTCGTGGAACGCATTCTTTCACCCTCAATCATTACTGCTGAAAACAACTCTGCACCCGTCTTGATGGAGATGGGCTTCATCGAAGGATTGGTGATTGGTGAAGGTGGCAGCACAGGTACGCTTGTTGCCCACATCGCCGATGCAGAGTTCAACGTCAAGGCGGTAACTGTTGACTTAACCCCACTTGGTGGAGGTATCGTGATGATGAATGACCGAGGGCTTGATGGAGATTCAACCATTGGGGATGATCGCTACACAACACGCCATATTGTCAAAGGACTCGAAGTGGGTAATTTTTCCATCAATGTCACTGCTGAAGATTGGTTTGGAAGTGTCATGAATGGTCAAGGTACGGTTCAAGTCGTCAACCAAGGACCGAGATTAACGAGCGTCGACATGCTTCCAGATCGTGGACCACGTGGAACGACCATCATCATCAACGCCCAAGCCTATGATGGGCACGGCGTTGAATCTGTCCAAATCGACATGCGTTCTCAAGGCGGGGAATTGGTCGACTTGACCGATGCATCTGGCGTGTGGGTTGGTAATTTCTCCATTCCACAAACCATCTCACCTGGTGAGCATGAGCTGCAGTTCATACTCACAGATTCACTTGGCAAAAAATCAACGGTTGATGCGTGGCATGGCCAATCTGCGAATTCAACCCACGAAGCACTCTATGGCGAGCATTACATTCCTGATGATGTCATGAATGTGGTGAACTTGTTGGTCTACAATACGCCGCCATCGATTGTTGCACCTTCAACCATTGCGCTCACAAAAGGAGGAAGTACATCGACGGCATTGTTAGAAGTCGAGATTTACGATACCGATGGTGTCGCAATTGCTCAAGCAAACTTGGGCGTCTTCACCCCTCTTGGTACGCCTTCGACATGGGTTGCTATGAATGACGAAGGGCTCAACGGAGACAGGGTTGCTGGAGATGGAATTTTCACCGTTGAAATGAGCGTGCGAGAAAGCATTCCACTGGGCACCCATGAAGTGCTTGTTCAGGCATCGGATGTATACGGCGAAGCAACTGGATACACGTCCATTGCAGTGAGCCTCCAACAAGAGGATTCGTCCGTGATCACCACCGATGGAAACTTCCTCACCGACGGCATTCTTATCGGTATTTTGGTGGTGTTCGGCATCGGCGTTGCGGCCATGATTGTCATTTCAATCCGCAACGGACCAAAACGAGGCGATGGCAAAGATATGTTCGGCCTTGACTGAGCATGCGCATTGGCCGATAACGGTTTATACCCCTGCCCGGTGGAACGGATAACCCTGCGAGCGTAGTGTAGCGGTTATCACCGAGCGTTGCCAACGCTTGAACCCGGGTTCAAATCCCGGCGCTCGCACCATTCGAAACACTGCGCCACAATTACCGCAGTTTTTGAGCCAGTTTCTCAGCCCCAATGATTATCCAATGGCTTCGCTAATTCTCAATTGCGAGGGAGCATGATGAGCGAGCGAAGAACAATTTTCATCGGAAAAAAACCACTTCATGCTTATGTTCGAGCTGTCGTCATGGCTATGGAGCAAGGGGACCGGCAGATTCAGCTTGTCGCCCGTGGAGCAACCATAGGTCGCGCTGTCGATGTTGCAGAAGTATGCCGTAGAAGAAATGGCATCATTGCTCAGGGGCTACCAAATGAGGTCGTCATTGGTGATATTGCCTGCTCTTCAGAGACAATAGAAGAGGAAGGAAAACGAGCACGCGTCGTGAGTGTGCTCAGTATCGATCTTGACGGCATCGGCGAGATGCCCACTCAAGAAGAAGAATGACATCTTCAGAGTAAATTCAGTCGTCGCTGAATCTCATCTGCTGTCGATTGGTAGAGTGAAAGGGGTCCGCCAACAGGATCCTCAAGCCCCCAATCCTGGTCGATGCGCATGACTGGGCATTGCACACCACAACCCATGGAGATGACCATGTCGTAGTCATTTGCAGAGAAATCATCGACAAGTTTAGGGCGCATCCCTTCGGTGCTAATGCCGCGTTGCTCAAGCACTTTCACTGCATTTGGCGCAATGCTGTTCGCTGGATGAGTTCCAGCAGAATCAGCCACATGCCCCATGGCTCTTGCCAAACCTTCTGCCATTTGAGAACGGCAGGAGTTCCCAACACATACAAACAATAGACGCATGGTCCTACCATGCCATCTACAGTATAAAGAAAATTGTAGTAAAATAAAGAGGAGCGTTCTCAAACCACGGGCGACTCGCCCCCCCCATGGAATGGAGGCAGTCGGCTGTCAAGTCCACCCTTGTCGTGGCTGGAATCTATGCCGCTTTATTTGTCGGCCATATCTTTGCTGCAGCCAATAATTGGGATGTTCTCTTTCGATTGATTGCACTCACGCTCACCTTGATCACTTTCCTTCTTGGTCCGTGCATAGCGATGCTCGTGTCCAGTAATGTCGATGGACAGCGGAAAAAAGCCCATCGATTGGGATCTTGGATCAGTGCACCTCTCGCCGTTGGGTTGGCTTTTGCCTACGCCAACCAATCGTTTGATTTCGTACTCTCAATCGGTTTTCTCTGCCTGACTGTGATGGTCCACTGGGTGACTTTTCTTCGATTTAAGTGACCGAGTATGAAAGGTGCATTGAAGTAGCCCCATTCATTCCATGAGGTATGTCCGATTCCCCGGTCACCAAGCACGGAGCAAACAGCGGTGAAGCACCTGCTATGGCATCTCCTCAAGAACAGAAGCAGATGGAACAAGCCTACGCTCAAATGAAGCGAAAGATGTCCATGGCTGAGATTGGAAAGAGAATCAAGCACAAGGTCATGGTTCTCTCCGGCAAGGGCGGCGTTGGAAAATCAACCGTATCGACTGGACTTGCGCTCGCACTGGCTCAACAAGGCCTCAAGGTCGGTATTCTTGACATCGATATCACAGGGCCCAATGTTCCAAAGATGATGGGCTTGGATGGCCGACGACTGCACGTCGAATCTGGTCGGATTCATCCTGCTCAAGGCCATCTAGGCGTGAAGGTCATCTCGATGGCGTTTCTGTTGGATAACGAAGATACACCTGTCGTGTGGCGTGGACCAATCAAACTTGGAGCCATCCAGCAATTCATTGGTGACGTTGAATGGGGCGACCTCGATTACCTCATCATCGATTTCCCGCCGGGTACATCCGATGAACCACTCACTGTCGCTCAATCCCTACCAGACATTGACGGCATGGTGATCGTCACCACACCGCAAGATGTGGCATTGCTTGACAGTCGGAAATCAATTACATTCTCTGAATCATTAAAGGTCCCAGTCCTCGGTGTTGTCGAAAACATGAGTGGCTACACCATCAACGGAAAGGCTGCACCAAACAGCGAAGTCCAGATTGCCGGCCCTGCAGGTAAAACCCTGAAAGCAACCACCAATGAAGATGGAGACTTTTCAATCACGATTGACATTTTCAAAGAAGGCGGTGGCAAGTCCACGGCAGAAGAATTTGGTGTTCCCTTCCTCGGTGCATTACCGTTTGACCCCGGATTTGTTCGTGGTGGCGACGATGGTGTTCACCGAATTGTCAGCGAGCCTGAAGGACCCTCAGCAATTGCGTTCTCAGCGGTGGTTGAAGCATTGCAAGCCCAAATCGTTGATGCAGAACAACCGAGCTTGGAGATCATCTGAGGCGATGAAATGAGTGAAGATATGCCGCGGTTAACCCGCTTTGAGCGAAGGGACGTCGATGTCGCACTCACCTACGAAAATGGTGAAGAATACAACGTTACATACGACGATCTTCGCCACGCTTGTCCTTGTGCCAAATGCTCTCCTCTTCGCAATGAAGACGAATCGAGCAAAACCCTCCGCCGTCAAATCGAAGCCCTGCCAAAAGAAAAACCACAGGTTCGGACCGTTGGAAATTACGCCCTCGGTTTTGAGTGGAGCACTGGGTGTTCGAGTGGCATTTATCGATTTGAACGTATTTGGGACTTGGCAAACCGGCGAGACCCGGACAATGGCCGTCCCTATGTCCACGGCGCTTGGTAAGGCCAACAATCCCCATCAACTGCGAAACTTCGACGAGGGTTTGATGAGGCAAAGACAACCCCGTAGGGGTTGGAGGTTAACGCATGGACGGCATCTATCTGACATGGATGATCAGTGCGTTAGCGCTTGGCGTCCTGTTGTTACCGGTCTTCAAACAACCTTGGATGAACATCACATTACCCACATTTATCGACTTCTTCCGAAGATACTGGATTCACATTGTGATTGTCTTTTTGATCTACAATTCAAAAGACATCCTTGACCAATTGGATCGAATCATAATGGCCAATACAGGCCTTGACATGACGCCATGGATTTATGCGGTGGAAGGAAGTCTTGCTTACGACGTTCAACTCGCCTTCAAGACGGAATGGTTGACCGTTGCTTTGACGCATTTTTATGTCGCAGGGTTCATGTTCATTTGTTATGTTTCAATCTTCTATTTTGCTTTCTTCGATGATCGTTGGATCGCAGACAGAATGACCTTGTCCATTGCGTGGGTCTACATCCTTGCCATCCCATTTTACCTCTTTTTCAACGTACGTGTCACTGGCGATTACATCCCTGGTATGGAAACGCTAGCCTATGACTTGACGCCTGAAATTGCTGATTGGTTCCGCAGAATTGATCCGTTCACCAACGGGTTCCCATCGTTGCATATCGGCATTCCATTTGCAGTCTGGTTGTGTTTAACTCGGTTTGATGAGGATCGTCGATGGAATAAGTACAGAGCACTCGTCTTCGTGTACATCGCCGTCACAGCCTTTGCCATTATCTACCTTGGAATTCATTGGTTCGTTGACATCATTGGTGGAGTTCTCATTGCGAGTTTGGCCGTTACACTTGCTGGGAAAACGTCCGAAGGTTGGTGGAATATTTTCGATGAACGAACAATCAATTCTCGAGTGGTCACCGTGCTTACCGACCCAAAGAAGGCCCTTGGCATCGTTTGGAGTCGTGCTCAATCGCTTGTCAAGCGGTTCCGCGACCCAACCAGCAGGGAAACTGGCACGATGGTGTTGGCCATTTTCATCGTTCTTTTCGCAGTGATTACCTGGGAATTGAGTCACCAGAGCCTCCCGGCGGGTGGCGTCGAGGCTCCGCAAGAAGTCGCGGCTGCTGATGGATGGATGGTGACGATTGACAACAGAACAACGGGGGCGGTGATGCTGGTGCATGACTTGAGTAACCTCGAGCTTGAACCACTTGAAATGCTGAATGGAAGCATCGATTTAGATGCCCCATTCGATGTTGAAAGCAATCGTTTAGCCGTAGCGAATTCAACTTCGTTAATGGTCTTCGACCTTATGAACATGGATCCCAGCGGCTATCAAATGATTCTGAATAAGGAAATGCCTCAACCCCAAGAACTCTATCTTTCATCTTCGACAACAACTGGATACATCATTCAACTGAGCAACGGGATTCTGAGTGCCATCGACTTGAACGGCTTGGAAATAGAACTTGGATTGAATGAGCGACCAATCGCTAGGGTCGCTGTGAATGATCTTGAATTGGCCATCGTCTATCAGGACGCCCCGACAACAGTTCATTTCGCCCGCATTGGGGGCATGGGTTCGATTGCTATCAAAGAAATCAATGCATCAGCTTCGGTTGAACAGGACGCTATCCTCATGGATTGGGGCACGCCTGTCGATATGGAGAATGCCTCGATCTTGGATCTGGTCTTTGACGAAGCCTTCCTTGCGACCACAGTCAATGTCTCGGCGACAGACAGATTGGTGGTGTACAACCGCAGCAGCGATGCGCAATGGTTGGCAAGTGATCCAAAATATCGGGTCAGTGACCCGTCCATGTACAATGGCATTCTTGCATGGTCAACCAGGGATCACTTTGATCCAACCAAGCCGCAAACCAAGTACATGGATGGGGAAATTCAATTCTTGAACTTGACTGAAAATCAAACCCTTCTTCTGACATCAGATGAACTGAATCAATTTGGGCCACAAGTGCTTACCGATCATCTGGTCTACTTCCAAGAAGATGAATCCGGCGATGTAAGCGTCCATATTCACTCATGGACTCCAGAGTTGAATGTCTACTCGAATATTTTGTTGCAGGTTGGTTTGTTGGCTGCGTTTTTGCTGGCTTTCATTTACGCTTACCAGCGCCAATCAGAACGGAGCAGTACACTGAGGCAAGCCGAGGAAGAATAACTCACTTTTTGATGCTCAGCATTCGCTCGAGCGCCAAAAGCGATCCTTCTTGAATGGAAGTTGGAACTGTTATTTGATTGGGTATTTCACCGTCCACAATTCGCTCAAGGACATCCATCAGGTAAGCCGGATGAATCATGTACATCGTTGAACAAGGGCAAATTTCCTCATCAAGGCATTCAATATGTTTGTCAGGATGCTCTTGAGCAAGTCTGGCCACCATGTTGATTTCAGTGCCTATTGCAATCCTTGACCCAGGCGCTTGTTGCTGAACAAAATTGCGTATGTATTGTGTGGATCCATTGGCATCACTCGCTTCGACGGTTGCAATCGGGCATTCTGGATGAACGACAACAATGCCTTCCGGCTCTCGTTTACGAAAATCTTCAATTTGAGCGACGGTAAATCGCTTGTGAACCGAACAAAAACCGTGCCAAAGGATGATCCGACTTCCATCGAGTTCGCCCATCGCCCCAATCCCTGGTGTCCAAGTTGGCATCAAAGCCTGATCAATACCCATTGATGCACCAGTATTTCTGCCAAGGTGTTGGTCTGGGAAAAAGAGAACAGAACCGCCTTCTCCTGCTCTGTCAAACGCCCATTGAAGCGCACCAGAGGCATTGGTCGAGGTGCAGACAATTCCACCATGGCGCCCGACGAAGTCCTTCAGGTCGGCACTGCTGTTCATGTAGGTGACCGGGACCAAAAAGGCGTCATTTTCTGAGGCGAGGGCGACAGGATTTTCTCGAGTGATGGGGTCACGGAGCCCTGTTTCTTGAAGGATTTCTTGCCATGCAACTTCGACATCGCCCAACGTTGCCATATCCGCCATCGAACATCCGGCCCGGAGGTTTGGAAGAATGACATGTTGGTCATCGCTTGTGAGGATATCTGCGGATTCTGCCATGAAGTGAACGCCACAGAAGACAATGTACTTGGCATCTGAATCTGCTGCTTTTTGGCTGAGCATAAACGAGTCACCAAGGAAATCTGCATGCATGACGATGCTGTCACGTTGGTAATGATGACCAAGGATCAAAAGGTCCTCACCGAGCTGTGCTCTAAGTTCAGTAATACGGTCCGCAATGGCCTGTTCTTCGACAGAAAGCGAAGTGTCCATGAAATCCACGGAGCACATTGGGAGTGACACGGTCATGGTGGCTCGATTTGGCCACCACCTATACCTTATTGAACCAATCCACGCCTAAAGATTTGATAAACCAGCGCTGAAACCGAGGTGCATGGTCTTCCAAGCAGACGAGCGATTGCACCTCGGTGCAGAGGCTGAAGTCTGGTCAGGTACGTGGTTTGGCCGACCTGCTGTACGAAAAGAGCGTCGCCAACGGGCATGGCGCCACCCAGATTTGGACCATCGGCTTGGGCATCGCCGCATGATGAGTGAAGCGAGGCTCCTTGTCCGTATGCACCGCGCTGGGCTCGCCGTCCCCGCACTCTACGATCTCGACCCAGAGTCTGGCGTCATGATCATGCAACATATGGCAGGGCGTCCATTGATTGAAGTGCTCCGAGACCCATCGATGTCGAGTGAGTTCCTGGTCACAGCACTCGTGAGCACTGGTGCAGCCATTCGTAATGTGCACAGGCTCGCCATCACTCACGGTGACCTTTCCACAAACAACGTGCTCATCGATGAAAACGGTCATGCGTCGCTGATTGACTTTGGTCTTGCTGCAGTCGATTATGAGGTCGAGCGATTTGGAATCGATTTACATGTGGTCGATGAAATCCTTGGCGCATCCCACCCAGACATCGAAGGAGCGATCGAAGAATTGTTGCGAGGTTATACTGCAGAAGAAGAACGACTGGGGCCTCCAGCCGAGCAAACTGGCGGATCGGTCCCTACTGCATCAGAAGTCTTGCAACGCCTCGAAAACGTTCGAACCCGTGTGCGATATCACGGTTGATTATTCCATCAAAAGGCGAAGTTCTTCGACGCTTCGAAGTTCAGCCAAGTAAATTTGTTCAATCGCGTCAGAGAGGTCTTGGTCTGCTGCTTCTTCAAGATGAATCATCACTTCACCATACACTGATGCTGCCTGGGTTTCCGTTTCAAGAGAGTACTGAAGCATCGCCGCAAAGTCTGTTGTATGGGTGATTGGATGAGGGTTACGTTCAGTCACCGGAATGCCTTGCAACTTTACGATGGCTTTACGCACAATATTGGCATGGGCCAGAGATTCAGTGGCTTCACCGTCAAACATTGGAGAGAGTTGCAGTCTGTGAATCCCCTGAACGTTTGCTGCGTAATGAGCATACATGTTGATGGCGCGCAGTTCCCAACCAAGGGCTTCGTTCAGTTTGTCGATTAATGTGGTGTATGTCATGGTCTCAACTCTTAGGGTGTACGAAAGTAATTCTGGTCCCCTGTGCCCTGATAACCCCATCATAGAAGCGATACATAAACCCATGCTGTGCAATGAAACTCACTCATAACCAAACCGATTCACCAAGTTTCCATCCAATGAAAGCCAAGAAAGGGCACACAATCATGGTGATGCCGATGTATGAAAAAGCAAGTGTTGAATCGCCTCGATCAAACATTGAAACGGTCTCAATTGAAAACGCAGACATGGTTGTAAAAGCACCAAGAAAGCCTGTTGCAAACACGAGGACCATCTGTTCGGAAACAAATTGTTGTGCGATTCCAACCGTGAGCATTCCAAGAACAAAAGAGCCGATCAGATTGACAGTAAGGGTCGCATAGGGGAACCCATCACCGTTCAGCCATTCCCCAATCAAGTAGCGCATAGCAGCACCTAGGGCGCCGCCAGCAGCAACAAGGCAAATCTGTTGAAGCATAACCAACGCTCTTCTTCATCGCTAACAAGCCTGCCGGAGATGCGGTGAAACGTCACCTCGATTAGGCGCACATCTCAAAGCCCACACCGCCTCGGCCATGTATGGGACGGACCGTTTGGTTTCTTACTGGCAACACAGGCAAACTCAAAGAAGCAACACATCATTTGCAACCTCTTGGTTATGATGTTAAACAGCTCATCGTTCCAGAGGGCACAATCATTGAACCACAAGCAGAAAACCTCACCGAGGTGGCCATGTCCAAGATTGAGCAAGCCATACCGTTCATGGAACATCCAGAGGATTTGCTCTTGGTGGAAGATGCTGGTCTTTTTGTTGATGCTTTGGATGGTTTTCCAGGCGTGTATGCTGCCTACGCTCTCGATACCATTGGTTGCCAGGGCATGTTGAGGCTGCTTGGGCACCTTGGCTCTGAAGACCCTGTGCAATCTGCAAGCCTACGCAGAGCCTCCTTCGAGGCTGTTGCAGTGATGTGGGTGAACGGCGAGACCTTGATTGGAAACGGGACATGCCCCGGATGGATTGCGAACACCATGACCGAGGGTGAAGGCTTTGGATTCGA
>Ga0115012_10002406_pt1 | contig 10933 bp, 14 predicted proteins | sample TroAtlMetagenome_FD_88706 | JGI IMG/M metagenome (GOLD analysis project Ga0115012, IMG submission 88706) | Marine eukaryotic phytoplankton communities from Atlantic Ocean - Tropical Atlantic ANT10 Metagenome | ecosystem: Environmental > Aquatic > Marine > Oceanic | place: Tropical Atlantic...
TAGCTATTTTCTTTTTAATTGCCATTAATTGCGTCCAATTTAGTATAAATATTGCATATATGAAAAGAATGAAGCATAAAATATTTAAAGTTATATACTTATTATATAACTATTAATCACTTTAACAAAATGAGAACCAGAATGAAACGAGCAAGAATGTGTGTGTATTTAGATGTAGAACTTAGCGATTGGATCAAAAAACACGCGATCCAGGAATATAGAAGTTTTAGTTCATTCCTAAATAAGTTGATGTTAGATCATAAATCAGAACTAGAATCTATACCATCTAGTCGAATATTATCAAGCGAGATTAAAAATTAATCTTACTAAATCCATTATCCGATTCTATCTCTAATAATTGGTCGGTAAAGTCCCTCATTGTATCAATATGAGATATGACTAAACTAAATTGGCAAATACTTTTTAGATATTGTAAGAAAGAGTATAGTGAATTTAAGTTGTCACTATCTAACGTTCCAAAACCTTCATCTATAGCAATAAAGTTTGCACGTGGTAGGTTTGAAATATTAGTCAATGCTATTCTTATGGCTAATGATGATATAAATCTTTCCATACCTGATGCCAACTCTAATGACCATGACTTATCGTCGCCATAGCAAATATAATTATTTACCATTTTCCCGTCCATTTCAAAAACAATAGTAAAGTCAACAATTTGCGATAGTATGTCATTCACTTCACGTTCTACAGTAGATAGAATTCTAGAAATTAAATCGTATGACACACCATCTTTATTCACGGCCATCAAGTAGTATTTATATGCTTCATATTTCTCTTCTAAATCTTTTACTTGTTCAATGGTTTGCATTATATCGTTTTTCTTAGCTTCTAAAGTAGACTTTCTTCCAATAAACGAATGTAAATCTACGTTCATATCCTTTATTTCAGATTCTAATTGTAGCTCAATTTCTTTTTGCTTATCTATATCTTTTTGAATCGTATCATTAAATTCTAAATCTGATTTATATCGTTTACTTTTTGCTATCGATTCGTTTAAACGTTCTAACGCATCGATTTTTCGTTGTACATCTGAGGCATTTGATTTTATTTCTACTCGTATTCTTCGTATTTGATCTGATAGTTGTGTAGATTTTAAAGAATATTCCCTATGTTTTTTATGTAATTCTGGTATATTTTCATCAATCTCTATTTTGTTTTCCAAGTTCTTTAATAGTCCAACCAATTTACCAGCTTTTTCCTTATCTGCGTCTAGTGCTTCCTTTGTTTGTATTGCGTCCTTTACAAAAACGTTATTAACACACTTTTCACAATTAGGGTCATAATCTAAATCTCCTAATCTTGCAATCTTATCTAATTTGGATTGAACTTCTATTTTTAATTTATCTATATCAGACTTAGTTTTATTTTTTCTGTCTATTAAGAAGTTATAATCGGCCATTCTTTTTGCTATGTCTGAAAACTTATTAGATTCTAATTTGCTATTCAACATTTCAAAATCACCTTTAGATTGTGCCAAATCGTTAGTTAATGCATCTACTACATCTTCCATTTCTCTTCGTTGCATTCTAGTAGCTTTTACTTTTTTATTTAACGTTTCCAAATCTTCTACTGATGAATCTATAGGCTTTAAAGATTTCATTAACGCAAATACACTTGATTGTTTGTCTTTAAGCACCTTTGATTTTTCATCAATTGCGTATTGTACATTGTCAATATCACTCGAAACGTCTTTAACTGATTTATCAATATCGTTTATTTGATAATCATAGTTAACGTCTGCAAAGTTCTTTAACATTTGATTTAATCCACTAGATTCTTTTTGTGCCATATCATGTAATTGATCAAATACAGATAAACCTAAAAACTTAGATAGTATTTCTTTACGTTCTGTTTGATTATGATCTAAAAATACAGCACTATTTGTTTGTGAAGAAAAGCTTGTTAAAACAAAATCGTCATACGTACCAATAATACTTCTAATTGCTTTATTTGTACTGGCTCGTTGATCGCCATTTAATGATGTTTTTTCACCATCTTCAGATATTTTATAAAAATCAACATCAACCTTTGTGGCTCCACGTCTAGCAACATAACCATATCGCTCTATAAAATATGAATCTCCACCTATGGCAAATTCTAACTTACACTCAAATTCTGAAGATGAATGGTTCATAACTTGCTCGGCTTTCCAAGCTCTTGTGGATTTATCAAACAAACAAAAAGTTAATGCGTCTAATATACTAGACTTACCACTTGCATTTGGACTAAATAATCCAACAACTCCATTACATCTCTCAAAATCAATAGAATTACCGTCTCCATATGCAAACATATTCTTAAATTCAAATTTCTTTAGTTTCCAATTTACATTACGTTGAAAATCTTCATTGACTATCATTGTACTTAATTCAGAATTAATTCTTTTTACTTTCTCTAAAGTTTTATTTGATATTGGTGTATGTGTTTTAAGATACTCACTTATTATTGTATACTGTACATCAGGATCATTCAAGTCTCCGAAGTTTACATTACCAGATCCATCGTTTTCTACCTTAAAATTATCAGTGTGAATGATGGCTACTTCCTTTATGTTGTATCTATGTCTTACAACGGTCATTGCTTTCTTAAGATCTGTACTTGATGTATTAGAAACACGTATTCGTAATCTAGCTTTTTCAGGTAAATCATCAACATTTGGCACTAATCCATTATCTATGTCTAGCGTATAATAACCGTAATCATTTTTAATTTCCTGATGTACAAATGATCTAGATTTGACATCAAAAACTGAAACGCCGTGACCCAATAAGGTTTCCCCATGATTTTGCTGAACTAGAGATCCACAATATCGTATAATAGGTTTTTTCGTTTTGCCATCTTTATATTCCTGTAACGTTTGCATTTTGTGAATATCACCTAACAAAACCATATCATAACCATTAAACTGGTGTGTCTTCATATCACTAGGTAACATGAATCCTAAATCCGTTTCAGCCTTATCAACCGTTCCATGATATAATAGAACTTTGGTAGGCGCCTCCATTTTTTTCGGATTAGGTAAATTGGCAGGATCGTCCCATACATCTAACACTGCAAAATCTACGTCTGCTAATCTATACACACCAGTATCCTTCAAATAATGTAAATCTTTATGTTGTAAATTGTTAACGATAGGTGTCAATACGTCCAATCTTGATCGATTATTTAGGTTACAATCGTGATTTCCGGCTATTATTAAAGTTGGACATAAATCTGCCAAATTAGCAAATAATCTAGACAATTGATCTACTAATTCTGGTGACATTTCAGTTTTACTATGTGCAATATCTCCACCAATGTATATTACTGAATTGTCAGTATCTTTCGATATAAACTTATATAACCGTTCGAATACTTGTTCATATTCAGAATGTCTTTTTAAGTTTCTTATTTGAATATCAGATATGTGATATATCTTCTTTAATGTTCTAAACTTAGTTTTTATTTTTTGCATTATATACTTCCAGAGGCTATTTTTTGAAGGATTAAACTGTATGAATCTAATGGCTTGGCTTCGTCTATTTTTGTTAGCATTGTTTTATATCCTAGATCAGAAGGGTCGCCATGTTCTAAATTTGTGTTTCTAACTTTTATACCGTATCGCATTAATCTTTGCGAAATAGAAACTGCAGTTGAAAGTGCATCAGGATCTAAAGCTATTACTACATCGCTAACTCTTTCTGAAACTAGTCTAGACATCAACATTTCAGATACAGTTTTACCTAGTAATGGAATTGCATTTCTTTTTATTGCAATTGCATCAAATACACCCTCACATAAAATTATTGGTAAGCTCCAATTTATATTGGATTCAAATACTATAATATTCTTAGATACCGGTGGATTTTTGTATTTCATTTTACCTTCGTATATAGATCTACCAACGAAGTAATTTAAATTACCATCAGCATCATATGAAGGAACTATTATTCTTCCACCATATTCTCCATCTACACAAAAACCAATGTTATAACGTATTGTATCATACTTAGATATTCCTCTTGATTCTAAGTATTTTATTGCTTGATTTCGCATGATACCATTAGACGTATCTAATAAAAATTGAAATTGTTTTGGTAACCTTCCTATTGCTTTTAGTCTATCATTACTATTATAGGTTTGTTTAAGTCCTAGTATATCGCCTAGCTCCGAATATATTTGCTTAGGAGCCTTAAGCTTTTTGGCTAATACAAATATAGATCGCCCCTTTGCATCACAAACCCAACAATGCCATTGCTGAGTATCACAATTTACTTGTAGCTTTCGTTTATGATGATCGCAAAAAGGACAATAAAACATTAATTCAGGACCTTTGGCTTCTATACCATTCCTGTCGAATAATGTATTAAGTAGTTCTAATAACCTTGGTTTTTTATCCATCTAATAAGTCTAAAAAATCTTCTAGTTCTAAACATGCATATGTCTTAGATCTATTTCGTTTAAAAATAAGTAAAGGCTTTAAAGATTCATCTTTTGCTGCATCTTCAGCTTGTTTAAGACACTTCCATATCCCAATCGCTTCTTGATTTTTACATTCTACAGCCCATGGAAATTTCTTTCTTGCAGCTGGAGATAATTGTATGTCTATTCCAGATTCTCCCATAGTAGTAGATTTAAAATCACCATCTTCAAGAGTTGATTTAAATTTCTCTACTAGAAGATCTTTAACTTTATTTTGTAGGCGTTTGCCTTTATTTTTAGCTGATCTAGTTTTCATTCTACTTTAGAAGAGTAGTTTTTAATAGTTTTAATTTAATAACCTTTTTACTTTAGCTTTAATAGCTTTAGCATTTGTATTAGTTCTTTTTCTGTATTTCGAAAACAAAACGTAAGCCTAATCTGGGGAATAGGAATCTTGATTCGAATAACCGAACTAACTTTAGCATGCTACTAATAATATATATAAGGTGAATTAGTTAAAACTCAATTTTTTTATATATTTTTTTGCATTTTTTTTGGCGTATTTTTCTGCTTGTTTTTCAAACGGATTGTCCCAATAAAAATCTTTACCACTATCTAATGCCATTTGTCCAGCACGTGTGTACTTCCATTCATAATCATCAGCACCTAATTTTTTTCGCATCATAGCATGATCTACCTCGTGTAATACTGATTCTACAAAGTCTAACATACTTTTTGGATTTGGTGCTAATGTTATAATATCAGCTTGCCAATCATAACGACCTTTATCATTTGATTTTTTCGAAAACCTAACCTTTGATTTCAAATTGTGTTTACGTATAATAAATTTTGCAATATTGATCAAACTATCTTTACTCATATTGTTTTCTTTTATTGTTTGTTTATATGTTACTATTTTTACTGGCATATTATAACCAAATGCAATTGCCATCATCATTCTAGAATTCCCAGCCATTAAGTACAAATTATTATTTGCATCTCTTGCTACTAAAGGTGGTGGAATTTTATATCTATTGTGAAATGCTTTATATAACCTCGCATAATCTTTGCCGTAATGCTTCATTAACTTTAAAGCCATAAGCTTTTTTTCTCTATCATCGGATTTAGAAATGACACTAGACACGTCAGAATTTTTCAATCTCATTAATTCTTCCATGTCTAGTAGTTCAACTTGGGCATCTTTAACCCAATATGTTATATCGTCACGATCTTTAAATAATCCGGGTAATGCGTTCTTTGTTGAGTCGTTTGCAAAATATTCATCTTGCTCATCTCGTATTTCTTCGTCGGTATATTCCCTATAATGCCTATAAGGTTTTAGAGTACCATCCACCATGCAGCTCCTACTTCAACTATAATGTCTGCAGCTGTGTTGTACGCCCATTTTTTCTTTGTGCCATATGTTTCTTCAGTACCTTCAACATAAACCTCAAAAACTTCCCACAATACACCAATAATCAATACGGAAAGTACAGCCCACAAATCCGATGCTCCCAACCATTGTGCAACTTTGGCTATAAACAATCCAGCAGCCAAATGATATGATGTCCACCCATCTAATTGTCCAGTTGATACTTGCCAACTGTATAATTTTGCGAGAGGATTATTCATTATTTAGATCCAAAGATCTTTGAGAAAAAACCCTTCTTGGATTTCTTTCCTTTTTTACCGCCGATCTTTTTGCCCTTCTTCTTTTTCTTTTTTACTTCTTCCATTCCAGCCATATTCATATCAGCTGCATTTGCTGTTGGCGCAGTGCCAAAAAAGATGAATAGAGAAAGTATACCTGTTAGTATTGTTTTCATTATATTAGCTCCTCGATCAATTCCTCGATCTTTTTATTTAAGATTTTTATTTCCTTAAGGCCTTTTTTAATCATAGTTGGTTTATCAGAATTGACACCCTTAAAAACCTTGCCCATATTGACTTTCCAACTATCTCCATAAATTCGTAACATTAAAAATGCACGTTTAGTATCGTCCATTTCTTTTACAATTTTTATTGCTTCAGATTTGAGCATTATTTGTAGTAGTTGTTTAAAATCTTATGTGCAACTCTAGCGTCAAATTTACCCTGTCGATTTAATCCCTTTCTAAGTGCGTCTGTAAATGCATGCTTCAATCCTGGAGCATTAAACCCAGATAGATTTCGGTCTATTAAAATTAGTGCATCTTCTATATCTTCTATTGTAGATTTTAAACCACCATGCAATTTATCAGCAGCTTTTGCATCATCATCTGCAGGGTTTTCAGATATTGTTTTGTCTTCTATTAAAAAATCCTTTAGCTTCATTTTAGTACCTTGTTCATTTGTTTAAGTAATGCAAAATAGTTATTGAATGCCTTCAAACATTTACCAACAACCCTATTGTCCTTTGTATCTAAATCCTTAGAAATACTATGTGCCATCTTCCTAAAATCTTTTCCAATTTCTTGAGACTTTTTATTTATATCATCTAAAGCAATTGGCTTATATTCTAACTCGTTTACAGATTCAAACTTCTTTTTGCCACCCATATCCTTGTATAATTTTAGTAATCTTTCAAGATGTTCTTCATCTCTTGCATTAGTGACTCTGCCCTGTTTCTCAATTTTTTTCTGGAACATTTTAATAGCATCGATTAATTGTTTGGGATCAAGTTTTTCATTCATTTTAGTTTCCCTAAATGGTATTACAAATTTATTTGGCTTAACTTTGATTTTTGCTGAACCGTTTTTCTCTACATATTGAATAAAATTCCGTCCATTACCAGGCACATATCCATCAATCCACTTTTCTAACATCTTTGGTCTTTTCCAGCTATGTATAATTTTACCGTTCTTGTCATTAATAAGATCGTAATTGTAACCCGATTTATCGGATAAGGCTATTGTTAATTTATGCATATTCTCTACCTAAATAGGTTATCGTATTCTTTTCTGTCGTATTTTATTCCAGCAATATCTGCTGCTTCACGAAGTTGCATATAATATGTATCTTTAGCAATATGAAATGACGGCTCATATCCTTTTTCTGCAACTTTTAATTGACCATCTAATTTTTCCCAAGACTTTCCTAGAGCCGAAGCTTCTGATTTAGTAAATGTCCAACCCCAAATATTCACCATACTTCCACCATCTTTACCGTATTTAAATATTTCAATTTCTGCTTGAGGCCTTCCACCTAATCCGGCAAACATTTTACCCTTAAGCTTAAACTTCGCCTTTTTGGCAGCTGCTTGAAATATAGGTTTAACAAACGCTTCTTGTTCAGAAGTTAATGCATCCGCCTCATTTAAGACAACTTTAATTCCTTCTTTAATAATTCTTTTGAGTTGAGATTTTTTAATTTTCATTTTAATTCACCTTATTTAAAAGTTTTAAAGACGCAATTAGAGCCTTCTTTGAGGGTTTAAGTTTTACAAATGCATCATTTGCTTCATCAGAATTTGCAGCACCTATTAATGCTTCTACATCTTCTATTGCATGATCTAATTTTTGTACTAATGGACTGGAAACCTCTTTTAATTTTGGATTCATATTTTCTTTTTGGAAAAACGATGATTGTAATTTCTTCAATAAAGCCAATGCAATTTTAGCTTTCTTTTTAATACCTAATTTTTTAAGAACATCAACATAATGATCTAATGCATTCATAGCATCTTGATATGCATCGATTTTAGCTGTGAAATCAGATTCGTTAACGGATTCTGAATATGTATATGTATGTTCCTTTCCATCAGGATCAGCTTTAACAATTTGACCATCATTATGAAGCTTTTCCATTTCGTCCTTTGAAAATGTTATCATATGTTCTTTAATTTTTTGAATATACTCTTTCCATAGTTTTGGATTTTTCTTTAAAATAGCTTTTTTGAGATCGCCCAATGTCATATCACCCTTAACACGAACGATTGTTGCACCGGAATCTCCACCTGCAACTAATTCATCATCATCAAAGTATACTTCTAGATCTGCTTTATCCCATTTTCCAATATGTTTAGCAACTCGTTTATCCTTTTTTAGAGCCTTTCTAATATCAGATTCCGTCTCTAGGAATTGTCCGAGAGCCGCACTTAAAATAACATCACTATCCTTTACGGCTTCCTTTACAGATTCTTTCTTATATAGCACAGATTGTCCAAATCCAGGTAATTTTGCAAATTGCTTAAGATAGTCAATGCTTCTAGCATATGTTTTTATTTTTAGTGTATCATCTGGTCTCGCGTGACTCATATTAAGAGCACCAATCTTTTCAAATTTATGCCAACCATTTGGTCCACCTGCGTATCTTATAATGCCCTTTTTATCTATCTCTATTGGCAATATTGTTTTTTCACCATTTAAATCTTTTACTGTAATAAACGCTCCATATAGTGCGGCATCTCCAGAACGCCATTGTCTTTTATATGGAATATGCTTAATAACTTTAATTTTAGCCATCTTAAATAGTCTATCTATTTCGTTAGACATTCTACTTAAATCTTGATTCCAATCCAATTCATTTAGTTTTGATTCATGTAAATCTACGTTCTTTCGTATGCTATGTATTTTGTTGTAAATGTTTTCCATATAACTTGAAATATCAGCTTGAGTAACGTCTTTCCTTTTAGCCTCTCTACCCAACTCTATAAACATCTTTGACATATTTTTCGATACGACACTTACATACTTTGCTAAAGGTTTGTCTATTTCTTCATTCACGGACTCATTTGCGAGTCTTAAGGCTGCTGCAACTTGATCGTCATCGGATAATCCCTTGGCGATTTTTTCAATTTTTTTAACTGCACCGGTCATATTACCACTCATTTGAATTGCAATCAATATCGCCTTTTTAATTTTAGAACTAAGCTTTCCTTCATTTGCAGTTTTCATTAGATCTGCAATTTTCACCAATAACACTTTATCTTTTTTAGAAAGCATTTTTAGCTTCTTATCTCTTGCCATTTTATCTAATGTTTTTTCATATTCTTTAGTGGATTCATTTTTGGCTTTATAGTTATCGTCTATATAATTAAAAAATTCTTTTTTCTTTTCGTCTGATAATTCAGATGGGGATTTTACACCAAACTTGGCTAATGCCGAATTAAAAAATTTTTGATATGCCTCTTTCCCCTCAGTTGCAACGTTAGTTACAATATGTTTTATAATCGCTTCTTTATAATATGACATTAGAAATCCCAGTTATTTAAATATAAATATGTTTTAGCATACTTAATTTGTTATTTTATGTAGTCGCCATCTTCATACAGAAAATCGAACCAACTACTAAATAAAACAGATGCATCTCTTGCGAGATCTTTAAATTTATTCTTATTATTATACAATACATTATGGCTTATTGGTGCACCACCATGCATTTTCTCAAAATCTTTTGCAATATCGTCTAAAAGTTTTTCTGCTTTTTTGCATTTCATTTCCAATTTTTTAACGTCACGCTTTGTTGCCGCGTAATCCTTTGGATCCCAATCTTCAACGACCATTGCCTTAATTGCTTCTCTATCCAGTTTAATCATTTTGTCACCTTCTTAACTTTTTCTATTGAACGACCAGCAAAATATGCAGCGTATACTGTCATTAATAATGTTTGGTAAACTGGTACATACGCTGCACCTATTGTGAAATCTTCTCCAGCAATTTGTAAATTTCCATCAAATATGCTTAATACTGTAAATATAAATGTTAAAAATATTAATGTTAGGGGTCTTATGTTTTTGGATAACCAACTACCATGTTTCATGTCAGCTTCCCAACGAGCAGATACTTGAGCTTGGGCTGCTTGTTCTGCGGCTGCTAAAATTTGCTCCATCTTTTGTTTAGCTTCGGCTTTTTCTTCTTTTGATGTATGTAAATTGTCAATTATATTACCCACATCTTTTATTGTATCTCCACCAAGTAAACTTCCAGCGGCACTTCCTAATGTTGCCAATAAACTCATAACTATTCTCCTATAACGTCTCTATTTTGTTATCTCTCATCCAAGCTTCTACCTTTGTAACGACATAATCAAATACTACGTTACGTGATGTATATTCTCCAAATGAATTGTAATAATCTTTTGCCAAGTAATATCCTGGTTCCACATCCTTATCACCAGGAGATAAATTTGCAACTATTTGTGCTGCTTGTAAATCAGATGTAACATGCCATTTCAAATATGAATATTCAAATATTTTGTGTCTACCTTTATGATAAAAATGTTGCAATATCTTGTCATCTTCATACCATGTCCATTGCCCTGGACCTTTAAATTTTGTATGTCCCCATCCTTGAACGTATGCATAGTATTGGTACATTGGACTATTTACCTTTCTAGCTTTACCCTTCTTTCCTTTGTAATCGTATTTGTTTATCTGTAATTTTCCAACGTCTTTACACATACTAATGGTTTTACTAGGAATCATATCCTTTGCGCCGGTTTCCTTCTTAGCCTGTTTAAGTGCCTTATTAAATTCAGAATCCGTTACAATTTCAGTTAATAACTGTGATAATTTAATCATTTTATTTACCAA
>Ga0115012_10002410_pt1 | contig 10925 bp, 13 predicted proteins | sample TroAtlMetagenome_FD_88706 | JGI IMG/M metagenome (GOLD analysis project Ga0115012, IMG submission 88706) | Marine eukaryotic phytoplankton communities from Atlantic Ocean - Tropical Atlantic ANT10 Metagenome | ecosystem: Environmental > Aquatic > Marine > Oceanic | place: Tropical Atlantic...
CCCAAGACTTAACTTCTGCCTCAGATCCAGATGTAGCACCTGTGACCTTTTCACCTACTGTAAAGTCTCCTGTACCACCTACACCCATTGTAAGGGCAATAGCACTGGAGAATATAGTTTCTAGTTGATCTATCTCAGCAACGCCAGTAGATATATCATCACTACCATATTGATAGATCTCACATGTCATAGTATAAAATTGGAGTTTACCAAACTGATAGAATGGTATCTCCTGTTGTACGAATTTTATTTCATACAAATCTTTTGTTAATGGGAAGTATAGAAGATCTCCTTCATTCGGTCTATTGTCTGTTGTTAGGACAGGATTGTTGGCAGCAACTACCTCATCCCACCTACGACTAGAGACTCTGAATACTACCTCATCTGTAATTCTTACACCAAACTGACTGACGAACTCTGCACCATCCCCAAATCCTGCTACATTTTGTAGAAGCATCTCTACTTGGAACTCATCTTGATATTTGTTATAGACAATATCATCTAACGTATTATCTTTAAGAATTGTTCTAGGTAGATAATAGATATCAGTACCAAACATCTTAATCTGTTCATCGACAAGATCTTGGTACAGGGTCTGCTCACCAGCATCTCCTGCGTAATAAGTTGGAAAGTAGGAACTAGTAGGCATTTTATCCGATCATATCCATTGGTGGTTCTGCATATTTGCTAAGGACTTCTCCTTCGATCATCCTAAGATCAGACTGGCCATCAAGAAAGATCTCTCTACCATTAAGACTAATGCCACCAGGTAGTTGAACATCTTTATACTTGATTAAATTCTGACCCCATTGCTTCTTCATTAAAGCAGTGGCGTATCTTTTAACAAACATATCATTATACATCTCAGTAGCATCAGTTGGATCTAACATCCTATGACACTCAATTAATAAATTCATATCCTGTTGAAGGAAATCCTTATCAATATCTAAGTATAAACGATCACGACGTTGATTGAATCTGAACTGTTGATGTGAACCATTATTTAAGACCATATCTAATGTTTCAAGATATTGTTTAGTCATATAATAATTCAAAATATCCAATGATCCAAATGCATATAAGTCATTCAAGAACATTCGATACTCTATACCAAAAAGATTGGAACGAATGGAGTTACCAACCATTCCAAATACTTTACTAATACCAGTCACATGAGCTGGTATCGGGATATAGTTTGTCGCTTCTTTCCAAGTCGTTGTAACAGCACCCTCTACTTTCGTAGAATCTACCGTAGATGCAAGACGAGTTTTATCATCCGCAGTTATTTCATGGCGTAAATAAGTACGTTCCATGCCGTTGTAACAATTCTCATTAAAGAATTGAAACGTGTCATCAATAACGTTATTTACTTGCTCATCATCAATATTTACCTGTAAAACAGGTTCACCTAGTTGCCTTTTGCAGTACGTTATTAGTTCTGCTTTAGTGGTAGGTGTTGCCATCAGTTACCAGATTCCTTCTTAGTTATTTAGGAAGGAGCTACTTCAGGTGTTATTGCAGGTGCTTCTGGTGCTTCATCCTTACTCTCAGGATTAAGAAGTTCTATGGTTTCTAGGCCACCAGTTAACTTGGTTTTATATTCCTTTGCCTTTTCTAGATTCTGCTCTAGTTCTCTGATCTGAGCATCGGTTTTCTCAATTTGATCAGTAAAATTCTTTTTCAATTCTGCGGGATCCATATGTAATCAGGGTATAAAGTTATAGTTTATCACAAATCTAGAATTTTGTGTAGGTTTGCTGCTTGCGTGAAAACGTAAACCATCAAAGAATACACAACGTCCTTTCTTTGGTGAGACAGTAGTATTTATGCCATATTCACCAACGGGATCTCCGTACATCTTATCACTGAAGTACGTATCTCCGTCACTATCATTCACATAATATAGACATACATTATGAAAATCTGGTATGTCAACATGCATCTGATCATACTCATGCTCTCTAACTCCAGGTGTTTGAAGGAAACATCTTGCACGAACTACCTTTGATATATTTAAATTTGCATTATCACATGCTTCATATACAAGTGGCATTAACAATCCACTAAAGTCACTACATGATTCTCCATTAAGAATAAACATATGAGAGAATCCTATCAGTTGATGATCACCATCCTCTACAAGGTTGTCATGATAGACCCATCTAAAGTCTGTATTAAATCTAAGAGTATCCTCTACTGTATTTTGATATGATTTATCAATACAGTCATCAATAATGCTCTTCATCTGGTCCCTCCACTGCCCATGTGATGTTACCAGCAACAGTTATTCTTTCTTTATCACTAGTATAATAAGGATAAACAGCGTGCATTGTAGTTGCAGGAAACAAAACAAGAGTACCATTCCATGAACTATCTAATGGCAATACTGCTTTCTCTATTTGCAATCCTCCATTACTCATATGAGTATCTCTTTCATCAGGGCCATATGGTATGTCAACAAAGATAACAAAACTAGCAATACCAGCATGAGTATGACATGGATTATATTCTCCTTTTTTCTGATAGTTAACCCATAAACTCTTAAGTTTCATAAACCTAGTTGGATCCTTACAAGTATTAAACTCCCAAGGACATGTCAAATATATAGTATTCCATAACTTATTAGCATTGAATAATAAGTAATCTTCTAAATCTGGACATTCCAATTTATGATCACTTAAACTTGATTGTTGATCTAGAGCACCTGCTAACTTCCAATTATAATCCCACACCTCATCATGTCTCCTCTTCTCACAGTAAGCACGAAGATCTGAATATATTGGTGCTGGCATCTTCTCTGCAACAAAAGTTAAAGCCTCTTGCTTTTTAATACTATCGTCCATAATATAAATCTGCGCTTAGTGAGTAACGTTTTTCTTCATCTGTTCCTCTACCAGGAATATGCGGAAGGTTAGATGGAAATATAAACCAAGTCAGCATCTTCTTTGGTAAAAAATATCTGTCTCCTCCTGGTAATGGAAACATTGTAGTTCCAGATGATTTAGTAAATCGTAAGAACATTATACCAGATAAAGTATATGGGTTCTCACTGTTATGAGCGTGCATGTAAGGTTCTTTTGGATTACCTTTCCAATCAACATACACCCAAGAATTTACCTTGTAATCAAATACATCCATATCCCAATATCTAGAACACGAATCATAGAATGACCATTTTAATTTTTTGAATACTGAAAGTTCAAAATCTAAAAAATTATCTTCTGTCTTAGCAACAGTAGGATTATCTTGATACTTTATACCATCAATAAAATGAATCAAAGTATCTAGATCTTCATGATCTATCTGACATGGATATTCGCGAATTCCTAATACCATTTCCTAGTTGTTTGACTTATTATTTTAGCATGAATCTTAGGATCACAAAAAGAAAATGCAATGGTTGTTCGTATATCATTCCCAATTAAATCATTGGGAGGATGTCCTTTATGTTCCCAATTAGAAGGAATGAATGCACCTGTATTTGGTATATATGGTGTGTAATGATAGGCACCATCAGGACTCTGGGCAACAAACTCACCACCCCATTCTATATTCCAGTAGTGTTGATTAAAATAAATGAATGTCCATACGTCATCATCTTGAAAATCTTTATGAAATACTGTATCCTGTCCAGCAGTTTGTCCATTAACATGTATCTTACATAACTTTAATGGCCTTCTAAGATGTTTCATCATCTTTAATTTAACTGTGGTAGCACACTTCTCAAATATTAAATCTGTTCTTAATGGATGCTGCCATGATATAGGATCACCTTTCCCATAAGATGCATTGTTATACGTCCATGTTGCTAGACTATTAATAGCAGGTGACTTACGATCAAAGTAAGCATACAATGAATCTATTTCATTTCTTGGTAATACATCATATATTACTATTGGTTTATTCATGCTCCCCACCATATCCATCCTGTAAGAATATATTTTTCATGATCTTGAGATATTTGTCCTCTATGCTTATGTGTCAATCCAGCAGGAAATATAACTGTATTTCCTTTTAATGCCCTTACTGTATAATCCTGATAGAAGAACTCTGTACCGCCACCAGGAACGTCGTTAAGGTATGTAATATAAACAAATGCCCTATCACACCCATCAAGTCCAGATCCATCTACATGCCACGTATAAAATCCTTCTCCTGGATTATAGAATTGTATCTGTGGTAGATTCTTCTTAACAAATTCTATATTCTCTATTTGTAAGGTACTAAGATAATCATCAATGAAACCATCCAATTCGTTATGATATAGATCATACTTAAAATCATCTGGCCTTCCTAATTGATTAGCATCATCCAATGAAAAATCTGTACTCCTTTTAATGTCAGGAATAATACTTCCACCACCTACCCTACCAGGATATGTTAATGCTTTCTGATGTCCTCTTTTAAAAAGATCTATCATAGTATCACATATAGAAAGATCTTTTAATTGGTATTCTCTAATAAATCTCATTTATATGGCGGCCCCTGTACCCATCCGACTAATGATTTCCTTACACCAGATGTTACTTCTCTAACTCTGTGTGGTGTATCACCCATGAATATTATAGCATCCTTTTTCTTTAATGGAATAATCTTCTTCTCATCAGCAAACAACTCAAATTCACCACCTTCAAAATCATCATTCAATAGTATAGTAAAACTAAGTTTACGTACTCTATTAGTCTGTCTCTTACCAGGAAACCAATTGGATTCATCTATATGCCAATCATAGTAACCACCTTTTTCATATAAAGTATCTTGCATAGGTTCTATAAAATCAATATCATAATTCCACTCTGCTTTAGAATTAGCAAATCGTACAAATCCATCAATCAATCCATATAAACGTTCATCATCTATAAAACGAGATTTAGAAAGTCTGTTTGCTTTATCATATGTACCAGCTTTAAAATCTAAACCTTCTACTTTAGATTCTTGATAATCTTCTATTGGTTTATTATTACGATCTACACTTCTAGCCTTTGCAAGTTGTTTTAATATAAGATCATAATAATCATCCTCCATCTTGATTATTATATACTGGTTTTTAAAAGAATTCATTTTTTACATACCATTACATGAATACCATTCCACCAACTATTAGGATCTTCTGGAATAGCAGTTAATATTTTTCTATCAAACATAACCTTTATCTCATTCTCTTTGACCCATATATTCACTGCTTCAACAACACCCATGAAATTAGCATCATCAATTACAATTATAAATTGATCATCCATAACTGTATAAAGATAAGTTAAATTATCATATGTTGCTTGTGGTTCGTGATCAGCATCATAGAAAATAACATTTGCTTTCTTACCATGAAACATAGGAAACTTAAGATCCTGAATTGACTTGGCATAGAAATGTTGATTAGGTCTCAATGATCTAAGAATAGTATTCTTAGGATTAGACATTTGATATCCTTTGTGGCCTAAAGTTACTCTTCCCTCAGATTGAATATCATCTTCACGGAATGGGGAGATATTCTGCTCAGAATAATCATCAACAGCAAATGATGTTATTTCATGTCCCATTGTAGCAGCAACAAAAGTACTACCAGCATGTACACCTAATTCCAAATATACTGCATCTTCTTTAGAACATAAGTTATTCAAGAAATGTCTGACTATATTTGAAGATAATCCTGGAATATCATATCCTTCTTCTACAAATTTACTCTCTCGTCTTACTGCTTTATCAATAGAATTAAGAACTAATTCTATATCTTTATCCATAGTTCTCTCATTCTTCTTCATCCTAGAATGAATAACGGAATCACAATAATTACAATCCCAACAATCAAACTTACAAGTCTTTATCTTATTACGCCATATATCAATTGGTTTCTCTTCTAAAGTAGTATCTTCAATATACTCATCAAACTGAGGATATAATAATTCTTCACCATCAACCCATCTTTTAATGATGTCCATAGACTCCATCAAACGCATAGCATTCTCTCTACCATGCATCTTAAATACATCAATACCTAAATCTACAAACTCCTTCCAATCATTCCTCCAAGGAGGTATAGTTGCTTGCTTTAAAGCATTGGCAGGATCTTTCTCATCCCAATTAGAACATGATACTCTACTAATAGCATCATTGAAATATTGTGGTTGTTGCTTTCCTCTCACCATATTGTAATGGTAATGTTCTGGCATGATCGGACATCCACCCCAACACCACTCATTAGCAAGTAATGATATCTTAACTGGTTTACCTATCTCAGCACAATATGCCTTAGCTTTCATGATCCTATCTAACTGATCACGATCACGCATTAAATCTCTATCAAGATTCACATAATTGAATCCTGCCTTTGCTAGATTAACTATCTCATTTGCTCTTGTTACTTCTCTAAGAATTGTATTCTTAATATAAAGTTCTGGAAATTCTTTTTGTATCTGACCAGTCAACAACCATGTTGTATGAGGTATCGTAGCAATACGAATACCAGCATCATATAATGGCCTGAAGTTTTCAATGAAAATATCCAGATTACTTTGGTTGGGAGTAACCTGGATATTATTGAATGTTGCTGATAGAGGAATACCAGTCTTCTCTGATATGTACAGAGCATTTAGTGTTGTTTCTCTTATATCACCATCTATAACATCTCCCATCGCATCCTGCTCGAAAGGAGGCATACGGCATGTGAAGTAAATATCATAGATATAATCTTTATACTGATTAAGATATGGTATAAAAGAATTTTCTACAAAGTCTTCAGGTAACTTTGTATTGAGTGGAATCGAGAATATTTTCTCCATAATCTTTTATACATCTATCAATGAAAATTTGCTCGTTATCAGCATTAACCAGTAATGATTTATTACCTTCTGCTATTCCACGAAGTGCAGGTCTATCTAAATCCCTGTTCTTATCTTCGAGTTCATATACATCATATACTTTGAAATGTATAATTGGTAGAAGCTCCTCCCATCGTGGAGCACTTGCTGACCAGGTTGCACCAGGACTATTAGGCATCTTTTTCTTCCTCTAACATACGATTTGGTTTATTAGCTTCATTTGAATGGAGCTGTCCTGTATATTTATGTGCTAAGAACTTAGGCATTGTGATGCCATCCTCTTCCAGTTGCTTTTGAATTGCTGGCCCGAAGGTTTTTTGAAGTTTATCAATACCTCCACCAATCATTCCAGAAAACTGAACTGCTACCTCTAATGACTTAACTTGATCTTCTTCAGGCATGTCTAGTATAGTAGTCATATTACCTGCACCTATTCTACCATAAGAAATTATATCCATAGCAGCTTGCTTACCCATCCTAGCAACCCAATAAAGTCTCTCTTCATCGTGCTGCTCTTCCATGAAGTATTCTAATGGATGCTCATCATCAACATACTTGTTAACAACATCCAAGAAATGTTTAATTTCTAATTCTGATTGACGTAGTTTACGTCTCCAAATACCAATGTCATAATCATTCTTTTCTAAATCAATCTGAATAAATCCAGCATCAATATCATCTCCACCTTCTGCTTCTACATTTTCAATAGAACGAAGGAATTTCTTTCTAAGTAATTCTGCTTTTCTAAGACTGTGCCTATTTTCCATATAAGCATGGTACCTTGTTTCTAGTTCCATCAATGCTTGACGAACTTTTCTCCAAGGAGTTATTTGTGTATCTGCGACAAAGTGTTCACATTGATAGTTGGTCATTCCACTTTGGAAATCCATACAACCATCAAGAATTGCTAGATCATTTTTTGTAAAATCAAATTCATCCACAAAAGATTTTGCAAGATGTACTTGCCCACCATCTGTACTAACGATGTTGTTTATATCTGCAATTATATCTGAATACTCTGCGAGATTTGCTTTGGTTACTTCGTGACCAGTTTTAATATTATCAGAACTTAAAGACATGTGCTTTTATATCATAATCAGGTTTACGATCCCAGTCAGTATCTGAAACAGTTCTACCCATTTCGATGGCCTGAGATTGAGGCATAATAACGCCTAAGCGATCCTCATATACTATATTTAGGTCCCATACAGAATTGCAATTTTCAAATTCTTTAATCACTTTCTGGTATGCAACTAGCATAGTTGATAACTTATCTTCGTATGCCTCAGACTTAACAAGTATTTTATTTGATAAAACATCTTTTGTCAAGCTTCTTTCTGTTGCAAGGTAATCTAGGAAAGGAGTTCTACTTCCATCTGCTCCTCTTTTAGATAACCATTCTCTTGCTTCATGCTTTTGAATTTCCCATGATGCAACTTCTACTTCTGAGGTATCTCTAAGATTTCTAATTCTTACGTTAAACTCATCTTCAACAATTTCTTTTGCAAAAATAATCATGAAGTCCATGATTGCTTTCTTGTTCTCTGCTGTTAATTCAACTGGTGTCTTTAGAACACCGCCAGCAGGAGTCCATGCTTGAGCAACACCAGCTTCATTATTCGCTGCCATAACCTTACCATATGGTCTTACTTCACCAAAGAAGTTTGATCCGTTATATGCTTGAGCAGCAGTAAGTTCTTTATACTTATGTTCCCAATCTTTAGAAATTACTTGCCAGTAATCTTCGCTAATCTCTACACAAGAAAAGTGCATCAAAGTGAATATCTCACTATAGTGCATTCTCTCATCTAGCGTTTCCGCTACGTTTACGAATTGATTCTGATCAATTTCTTTTTCGTTGACGATTATGTATCTCATTTATTGTGCCTGGTTAGCGGTAACAGAAGCAGCTGCTGAAGCACAGCCACCAGATGATTGACCATAATGGCCTTTGGGTCTTGTTGTTGCACCCATATTTGTTTCAACGTCAGTAGTATAATCCCACTTTGTAGTGTGGTTGTTCTGCTGTCCATCGAATTGTCCCATCATATAACCATGATCTTGTCCCATTTCAAAGTTCTCTTCTCCATAAGAACGAACTTTTGATCCATTCTTAATACCTGATCCATTAGAACCATTATACTTAGTCCAAGGTGTAGTAACGTTGTTACCAGTACCAGCATAGAAGTGTCCGTATTTGGAAGGAAGGAACTTACAAACTCCATCAGGAGCAGCGTTTGAAGACCAACCAGACCAACTATCATTGTTCTGATTACATGTGTGTCTAGAACCTGAGAAAGAAGCCCATGTATTATCCTCATCACCACATGATGCAGTGTGATCAGAACCAGAAGGTGAGTTACCTGACTGATACATGATCTCTGAAGGGAAGTGTAACTTACCTACAGCAGAGTTACCTCCACCAAGGTTGTATCCATGTTGTTGCTTCTGACAAGTAGCAGAAGAGTTTCTGTCCCTAGAGACAGGCATATTCCAACCACCAACAGTACCATATCCCATGACACCTCGTGGATCATCTCCTTCCCAACCATAGTTAGAAGGTGAATAAGTACCACCGCCAGGGTTACTACCAGATGTACCAAACATTCGTCTCATTCCAGTATGGAGGTTGATCGAACATGTATGGTTAGAGTTTCCAGTGAATGAGTTAACACATCCATGACCATATCCGAAGTAATCACTCCAAGATGTGTCAGCGTATGTTAATGCACGGTCAAGTTGTTCACCACAATAGAAAGTTACGTCGTTTGCGTGCCAAGTCTTATTAACAGTTCTCCAAGGATTAGATCCTTTATATCCAGCAATCAAATAACCATGAGTAATCAAACTTCTATATCTAAATCCTGTTAAAGGAGCAGAGGCAACAGTTTGTCCTGGGTATGCCCAGAATACTCCATTTTCTCCATCAGATACTAAGTAAGCACCTCGTGTTATGTTGGCAGCAGCAGGGATTCCTCCACCTACGTCTTCCCAATCAGAACCACCCCAAATCTGTGCTTTGGCCTCTTCCGAGTTCCAAATCAGTTGACCATTATTAGGCGATCCTGGCCTGTTTGAATTAGTGTAGGAGGGTAACCGAAGTCCTGTTCCGCTTAAACTAGCGGCCCCAGTAACTACAGTTCCAACTGTTAATTGTGACATAACTACCCTGTGACGTATTTCCGCGTAACTTTATTTATCATTTCTATTTATAATATAGTCCAGTAACCATTGTTATCTATAGTAACTGTGTTGCCACTTGTGATTTCTAACGGTCCGAATGAGAATGCATTGCTCTGAGCTGGAATGGTTATATTTTCACTAACAGAATTTCTATTAGTCTTAATGACACCATATTGATCCAACCATTGCTTATCTCCATTAGCTTCTAATTGTCCACTAACTTCGATATTACCTTCAACTTCTAATGCCTCTTCAGGATCTCTGTCTGTTGAGAAGTTAATACCAACAAGAGATTGTCTGTAGATGTCATTATCATTAGGAGATTTAGTCCATCTTGAAGTAACGAACTCAGCATTATTCTGGAAGAGTTGACCATTAAGGTTAACATCACCCTGAATATTTAACTGATAATCTCTATTGACATTTGGTGATACAGTTGTATCTGTTCCTGAGAAGTTAGTTGTGTTAATAGCAATTCTTCTAGTAGATCCCTGTATACCTAGTGCAGGAGTATTCTGCCATGTAACATTACCATTAGCAGTAGATGGAGTGATTTCAAATACATCGTTCCATCCAATCTGGTTACCAATTCTGAAGTTTCTTGCAGAAGAAGCACCTTTGAAGTAGATAGGAGCACCAGAGTTATCATTAGCAGAGTCAATACTCCAACTACCTTGAACCATACCAGCACCATTAACGTCTAGTTTGTAACCAGAAGTTGCTGCTCTACCTATTCCAACATTACCACTAGAATTGACATGCAAAGAAGCAGAAGGAGCTTCTCCACTGAAGGAGTACATGACCTTAGACCAAGCACGGTCTACGATTTCAAACTTAGTACCAGATGCGGAATCACCACCAAGTTGTACAGTTAATGTACCATCTTGTCTATCTGCTGCACGACCAATCCATGCTTCACCAGCG
>Ga0115012_10002414_pt1 | contig 10921 bp, 8 predicted proteins | sample TroAtlMetagenome_FD_88706 | JGI IMG/M metagenome (GOLD analysis project Ga0115012, IMG submission 88706) | Marine eukaryotic phytoplankton communities from Atlantic Ocean - Tropical Atlantic ANT10 Metagenome | ecosystem: Environmental > Aquatic > Marine > Oceanic | place: Tropical Atlantic Ocean...
AAACAGGCGGCAAATTCAGCAACTTTTGTTTATGAAAAGATTGACCAGAACTTGGTTGACGGAGCGGTAAACCTCTCAGGTAAAGCATCTGAAGGTCTTGGTGAAACCACTCGTACTATTGTTCAACGCGGCAAGGTTCACCAATATGCCGCCATTATGTTCGCAGCCACCACAATATTGGCTGGCTTATTTATTGTGTTTGTCTAGGAGAAACTGATATGGATTTTGATAATAATTGGCTCCTCAGCCTAATGATTTTCCTTCCACTGGTGGGAGCAGCTGCTGTAATGGCTATCCCGAAAGCTCAGGAAGATTTAATTAAGGGAGTAGCCCTTCTTACAACCCTGATAACGGCTGCACTCGGAGCATTCATGCTCATCGTCTTTGACTATGGAAAGTCAGCAGACCTTCAATTCGGTGTTGATGAGGATTGGATAGGCGTCATTAACAGTCGCTATATATTAGGCGTTGATGGAATGTCACTACCGCTTATTGCTCTAACCGTTTTCATAGTCCCTCTGTGTATTTTCTATACATTTGGACATTTCCCTGAACCACGAAATCCTAAAGCGATTCTCTCTCTAATACTCATTCTTGAAACAGGAATGATCGGAACTTTCGTTGCTCAAGATCTTATTCTTTTCTTTGTCTTCTTCGAAGTGGTTCTCTTACCAATGTTCTTCATGATTGCAGTGTGGGGCGGAGATGACAGAAGATATGCATCCTTAAAGTTCTTCCTCTACACCATGTTTGGTTCTGCTTTGATGCTCGTAAGTTTCCTGGCGCTTTATTTCCTAGCAGATGGAACAATTGTTGGCGATCAAGCACAAACCTTCTCAATGGTTGCCCTCTCTGAAGGAGCCACTCTTGGTATAAGCCGAACAGCGCAACTTTGGATATTTGCAGGAATGTTCGTTGGATTTGGCGTGAAAGTCCCGATGTTTCCATTTCATACATGGCTACCCGACGCACACACACAGGCTCCCACAGTAGGGTCAGTTATACTTGCCGCAGTACTCTTGAAATTAGGAACATACGGATTCATTCGAATCGCAATTCCGATGCTGCCTGAGGCTGCCGCTGCATGGGCTCCTTTTATAGGTCTACTCGCAGTAATCGGAATCATTTACGGAGCGCTTGGATGTTTGGCTCAACGCGATATGAAACGCCTTATAGCTTTCTCCTCGGTAGCCCACATGGGATTCGTTATGCTTGGAATTGCGACTCTCACTGACTTTGGTATAAACGCTGCAATCTTTGGAATGGTCGCCCACGGATTAATCACCGGTATGTTATTTTTCCTTGCCGGCTCTATGAAAGACCGCTACCACACGTTGGATATGGGACGGCTCGGAGGCCTACTAATATCAGCACCCCGTATGGGTTGGATATTAGGTTTTTGCGCGATGGCTTCTTTGGGGCTACCAGGATTAGCTGGATTCTGGGGAGAATTCCCGGCTATCTTAGCTAGCTACAACCCAGCAGCAATTCTTTCAGAAACTACTTTCCGAGTATATATGGTAGTAGCTGCACTAGGTACGGTTCTAGCAGCCGGGTACCTTCTCTGGATGTTACAAAAGACTGCAATGGGAACCCCCACTGACGAGTTCAAAGATAATCCCGAAATTACAGATGTGAAGAGGTATGAGTGGATCACATGGGCTCCTATCCTTGCACTAATTCTCTTCTTCGGTCTGTACCCAAGACCAATCTTCTCAACAACCGATGATGCTGTGGTGAAATCCCTGACTGTTGATATCCAAGGTCAAGAAGTCGACAACTGTCTTGAAAGTAGTGGAGAAACAGAAGGAAAAGCTTGCTTTACCAACATCAGAAATCTTTTAGACGAGGCAGGGAAGTAACATATGCTATCTGCAGCATCCGCCCTAGGGAATATTCTCGCCTCAACTCCTGAGTTTGTTCGACCCCCAATTGATTGGCATGCAGTCGCACCTGAGCTTTGCCTTCTAGGTGGCGGAGCTATCGTAACTTTGGTTGATGTGATTTGGAGAGAAAAAGGGAGAGCAATGACCTCGGCCCTTGCAGGATTATTCTTACTTGCTCCGCTGATACCGATTCTCACACTTGCCATAGATTCAGAAGACAGAAGCATGTTTAACGGTGCTTTTATCGTTGACAAATATTCGCTCATCGTCAAAGCAATTTTCTTGCTTAGTGGTTACTTGGTAGTTCTCCTTTCTACAAATTACATAGCGGAAGGGGAATACTGGGAAAACGAATATTACGGTATGCTCCTATCCTCAATTTTGGGAATGGTCATCATGGCCTCAGCTCGCGATTTAATCACCATATTCGTAGCTCTTGAACTGCTTTCAATACCTGCATATATGTTAGCGACATGGCGGAAAAGAGATCTTAGAAGTAACGAAGCGGGATTGAAATACTACTTAATGGGCGTCTTTGCCTCAGCAATCATGTTGTATGGAATGTCGCTTATTTTTGGAGTCAGCGGAAGCACAATACTCGAAGAAATAAACAGCTCTATTAGCTCAGGAGAGTCAAGCACATCAATAATCACCCTAGGAATAGTATTCGTTGTAATCGGTTTTGCTTTCAAAGTCTCAGCTTTTCCTTTCCACACGTGGGCTCCAGACACGTACGAAGGAGCCCCAACTCCTGTAACAGCTTTCTTGGCAGTAGCATCCAAAGCAGCTGGTTTCGTAGCCCTAATGAATCTCGTTGTTGTTGGTTTCTTTGGGAGAGAGGACGTATTCCAACCACTGCTTTGGATACTCGCTGCATTATCAATGACTGCAGGAAATGTAATGGCGCTGCGACAAACAAACCTCATACGTCTCATGGCTTATTCAGGTATTGCTCAAGCAGGATTTATGCTGGCACCTCTAGCAGTAGCTGGTGAGAGTATAGAGATTGCCGACAAGTCAGTATCTGCCATTGTTACTTATCTAGCTATCTATGCAGCAATGAATCTCGGAGCATTCGCAATTATCCTCTCCGTTGCGCGGACAACTAACTCCGGTCAAATTGAAAGCTACAACGGACTATTCAAAACGTCACCCGCTCTTGCAGTAATCATGACAATCTTTCTAGCTTCACTTGCCGGAGTACCTCCACTCGGAGGTTGGTTCGCTAAATTCTCAGTATTTACTTCTCTAACAAGCGCCGACACAAGTTGGGGATACGGACTAGCCGTCATAGCTGCGATCAATGCCGTTATAGCCTTCGGCTACTACGGACGTATAGCTATGAAAATGTGGGTCGAAGAACCCCACCATTCCCATACATCCGAAATGAAAGTCCCTGTATCTTTATCAACTGCACTTGTCATCACTGTGTCAACAACGTTAGCTTTCGGAGTCGTACCTGGAATTATCACTCACTTCACGGACGTTTCTCTCATATCGTTAGCAATGTAGCACCTGCGGCATAAGGACTTGATGCTGTATCCTAAAACCGAAACAGCATGACACTTGAGCAAAAAATAAAAAATAAGATAGAAGAGAACGGACCCATAAGTTTTAGCAAATTTATGACCTTCGCTTTATATGACGAGACGGAAGGGTTTTACTCTCATGGTGGAGCAGGAAGAAAGAAAGACTTTATAACTAGCCCTGAAGTAGGACCATTATTTGGAAAACTTATTGCTCAAGCTATTGATAAATTCTGGATAGAGTTTGGTCGACCATCACAATTCACTTTTCTTGAATGCGGTGCCGGACCAGGAACATTAGCTAAATCAATTCTAAGGTCCGACATGAAGAGCAGAAATGCACTTGAGTACATTGCCGTTGAATCTAGCTACCAACAAAGCCAAGAGCATCCGTCCGGAGTGCAAACACTTTCAACAATGCCAGAGGCAGTAGAGATTGGCATTATATTCGCAAACGAGCTTTTAGATAATATGCCATTTGATATTTTTGAGTCACAAGATGATGGCTCTTGGATGGAAGCAAAAGTTACAGTAAAAGATGAAAGTATCACCGAAATCTTAATACCAAATAACAAGAATGCTCCTACTTATAGTTTAGAAACACCGAATGTGCGAGTTCCTGTCCAGCGAGAAGCACAAAGATGGCTTAAAGATGCGTTAGCAATTTTGCAGACTGGAAGAATTATCGTAATTGACTATGCAGTTGACAGCTTTAGATACCATCAGAAGCAAAACTGGTTACGAACATACAGGCAGCATCAAGTAAACGGCAATCCACTAAAAGATATTGGACAAGTAGATATCACCACCGACCTGGATATCAGTCAATTATCTGAGGTGCTACCTCCTATTTCAATTCAGACCCAAGCTCAATGGTTGCAAGATTTGGGGATAGAACATTATGTAACTCAAGGCAAAAAGCTATGGAAAGAGAATGCTCATAATCCAGATCTATCTGCACTTGAAGCAAGAAGCGCAATAGGGGAGTCTGAAGCACTCACAGACATCAGCGGTTTAGGTTCTTTTAAAGTGCTTGAGTGGCTCGTGAAATCGTCACCATAGATCGCCTATAACTAACTGACAGAGTAATCTCTAAGAAATAAATAAATGAGGTTATATGTCGGACAATCAAGCCATCGAAGAGTTCTATATAGAAAACAGAACATTCCCGCCTCAAGAAACCTTCGCTTCAAAAGCCTTACTCAATAACTCTGAAATCTATAACGAAGCTTCTAAGGACTATTTGGCGTTTTGGGCAGAACAAGCAAGAGAGTTATTGACATGGCATAAAGATTTCACCAACACTCTTGAATGGGATCTTCCGTATGCTAGGTGGTTCTCAGATGGAGAACTTAATATTTCATACAACTGCCTTGACCGCCATGTTGAAAATGGAAAAGGTAATAAGGTGGCATATCACTGGGAAGGCGAACCCGGTGACACACAGTCAATCACCTATCAAGAATTATTAGATGAAGTTTCAAAATTCGCCAATGTCTTGAAGCAATTCGGACTCAAAAGAAATGACACTGTAGCTATTTACATGCCGATGATCCTTGAACTCCCTATAGCGATGCTTGCCTGCGCACGTATCGGTGTTGCTCATTCAGTCATATTTGGAGGTTTCAGCCCTGATGCGATCATAGACAGGTGTGAAGATGCAGAGGCAAAAATGATCATTACGGCTGATGCTGGATACCGGAGAGGAGAACCATCAGCCTTAAAGATTAACGTTGATGCAGCGCTAGAAACTGGCGCACAATCCGTTGAAACGGTAATAGTTGTTAATCGTTGCAGCATCGATGTCAATATGAAATCTGAAAGAGACTTTTGGTGGCATGACGTTATGAAGGACGCATTAACAGTATGTGACCCTGAACCGATGCCAGCAGAACAACTTCTCTACCTCCTATACACATCAGGTACTACTGCTAAGCCCAAAGGGATTATGCACACTTCCGCTGGCTACCTTACGCAGGTTGCTTTCACTCATAAATATGTATTTGACTTGAATCCAGATACTGATGTTTATTGGTGCGCTGCAGATATCGGATGGGTAACTGGTCACAGTTATATCGTCTACGGCCCGCTTGCGAATTGCACTACTTCAATTATGTATGAAGGAACTCCTGACACTCCTAGAAGAGAACTCCGGAATGGAGATGAAAGAACGCAATGGTCCAAGGACAGGCTATGGGACATTATTGAACGTCACAAAGTAACACAGTTTTATACCGCCCCTACTGCTATCCGAACCTTTATGAAATGGGGAAGTGATGAGCTATCAAATCATGATTTATCCTCTTTGCGAGTTTTAGGAACAGTCGGCGAGCCCATCAATCCCGAAGCTTGGATGTGGTATCACCAGCATGTAGGAGGCAGTAAAACTCCGATAGTTGATACTTGGTGGCAAACCGAAACAGGAGCCCACATGATAACTCCGATGCCAGGAATTACAACGACAAAGCCAGGGTCTGCGTGCTTTACTATTCCAGGAATCTTTGCTGAAGTCGTAGATGATGGTGGAAATAAGGTTGAACAGGGAGGTGGATATCTAACAATCACCCATCCTTGGCCTTCAATGCTGAGGGGAATTTGGCGGGACCCAGATAGATATTTTGAAACTTATTGGAGCACATACGAAGGTAAGTACTTTGCTGGTGATGGGGTAAAAATTGATGAAGATGGCTACCTCTGGCTACTAGGGAGAGTCGATGATGTGATGAATGTATCTGGCCACAGAATTTCGACAGCTGAAGTCGAATCTGCCTTAGTTGATCACCCTGCAGTAGCTGAGGCAGCTGTTGTAGGTGCCACAGATGAAACGACCGGACAATCAATAATTGGCTATGTCATCCTTCGCGGAAGTTCAGAAGCATCTGATGATCTCCGTAATGAAATACGCATACACGTAGCTGAAAAACTTGGGCCTATCGCTCGTCCCAAAGCTGTATTCCTCGTCCCGGATCTGCCTAAAACAAGATCAGGAAAAATAATGAGACGTTTACTGAGAGATGTAGCTGAAGGACGCAACCTTGGTGATACAACTACACTGGCTGATCAAAGTGTTGTAGCAGCGATCCAACAAGGCGCTCAACAGTCAGACGAAGATTAAATCAAAAAGATAAATTAGCTCCTTAAGAAATCAACTCCATGATCTCTCTGGCAACCATTGGTGCAGCATTTTGATTCTGTCCAGTCACAAGATTTCCATCCACTTCCCAACAATTTGCGAACGGGTCTCTAAAGCGATGAGTGCAACGGTAATCAGCCCCAAGTCGTCGTAATTCTGTTTCTGGATGATGAGGAGTATCAGTTATACGTAAATCCCTGACTTGCTTATCAGTCACTCCGGTAACGCGACGACCTTTAACTAAGGGCTCACCATCTAGACCTTTAGCTTTAAGGAAGCCGAGCGGACCATGACAGACTCCCCCAAGAACCTTTCTTTTCTGATTTGCTTCCGTGACCTTCTCGCCAACAGTTTCTGAAAATCCTAAATCGAACGCTGCTCCCCAACCCCCAGCAAAATAAATTACATCGTAATCATCAATATTTATATTCTCCATAGCCAAAGATTCAGAAAGATTTTTCTGGAGATAGCCATCTTTGAGAGCTCTGTCATCATATCGAGTCCGTATCACTGGAAGGTAAGACTGCGGGTCAACGGGCACCACACCACCAAGCGGACTAGCAATATCAACTTCCATTCCTGCATCACTCCAAATGTAATAAGGAACAGTCATTTCCGATGCAAACACACCAGTTGGCTTACCATTAGACATTTGATCGGTATTTGTGCACACAATTAGTGCTCGTTTGCCCGTTACATCTTTTGCGAACTTCTCTGTATCTTCAGGATGCATTCCTGCTTTACGAAGGAGTGCGCGCAAACCTCGAGCCAGAGCTGGCGGTGTCTGTCCCACTAATTGTGCTTCAGGTGGTTTTCGCTTGGCGTAGGGACGAGGGGTATTACGTTTAGGAAGTGAAATAATCCTCTCTTTGTCAAGTCGGCGTTTCATGTATTCAAATACATCTTTTGCCTTTGGTTCTTTCCACAGATTTGTTGATTCAGTGGGATCATTTGTTAAGTCATATAGCTCATATTGGTCAGGAATTTTCGTGATTCTGTAAGTTTCACCCATTGGGCCGGAAGACGATAGGTTAGCTCTATTTGGGATAGTCCATGTTTCCGGATCATCATGAGCGCGAGTAATTTTCCATAAAGAAGAATCCATTCCAGAAATTTCATCACCCATAATGTTGACAACGATTCCTTCAAAGTTGGTACTCACATGTGGAGCTACTTGTATCTTTAAGGGTCGTGGAGGGTTATCTGCTCTACCAAGTCCACGGGCCATTCCGGAAGCAAGAGTGTCACCCTCAAGCATATTATCTCGGGTCATGAAGTAGATTGCCCTGTCCTTGTATTCCTCTGCCTTGGGGTCTATCAGTAGCGGGCTAAGGTCTATACCTGGAAGCGGGTGGAACTCTGTAAATAGGGGAGCTAACTTTTGCCCGAGCTCCACCTGATCTAGTCCTGCAAGCGCTAAGGCAGTCGGTATCAAATCAACATGCGAAGTCGGAATCGAATCAACGATTCCCTTTGGAGCACTTTTATTTCCATACTTAACAATTTCAAAAGGAACTCTTGTGGCTTCATCGTAAAGATTAAACCATTTCTGGTGAAGACCGCCATGAGCTACCAATAAGTCTCCGTGATCTGAAGTTCTGAAGATAACCTTTTCTCGTGAAGAATCGATTGTTAGCGCTTTTCTAACTCTGTCAAGAGGGCCGTCAACTTCAGCATGTAAACGGTAGTAAAGATTCCGGTATTCCTGTTCATTGTTTTCGTAAGTTGCCCGCACTGTTCGTTGCGGACCGTACCCAGAGTAGTAAGAATTCTTGTATGCAATCTGAGCGGCAGGTTTTGTAGAAAGGTCCTCGTAACGCGTCGGAGGTGCAGGGATATCTGGTGGATCAAGTTCAGAAGGGGTGATGGGATTAAATTCAGGTCTCCGCATAAACACTGGCAAAAGTACAATATCGTGTGGGTTGACAAAGCTAACCACTAAGAGAAAAGGCTTCTGAGCATCTTTATCTCCCAGGCTTCTTTTCAAATACCTATCCTCGAGCCATTTAACTGTTCTATCGGCGATAAGTGGGTCGCGAATAAAGCCTGAATTAGCCAGAGGCGCTCCATGAGGTTCTGGTCCGACCCAACCTGAGAAACCAAATTCGTTCAGGGGGTTCTCCGCTAGGTAACGATCAACAGCGCTCTGAAGAACAGTCCCATCAGCTGTATTGGTTGCTAAAGAATTTCCTGTATTTTCATCTATAAGATCAGCATGGCTTATATGCCACTTGCCATCATAATGAGTGTCATATCCTGCCGCTCTAAACCAATGCCCAATTGTTGGAACCTCACGAGGGAGTAACCATCTCATCCGAGAGTCATGCTCATCTTTCCCTAATCCATTAGTTTGTGTGACACCATGGACATCTGGAAATTGACCGGTAAAAAGCGTCGGGCGACTAGGCACACATGCCAGAGAACCTGTGTAATGCCGATTGAAACTCACCCCATTTTCTCTGAACCAATTTCGCCCGGCAAGTGTTCTATCACGCCACTCTAGAACTTCTGGTGTTTCATATGCTGGGATTGCTCGCTCTTCGTCAGTCATGAAAATAATTACATCGGGGTGGCTGAAATTATTCATTTCGGGATTCCAATTCCTCAATCTTTTGCTCCAGAAGAGATATTTGCTTTTCAAGTTTCATGAGTGGCTTTACATCCTCAATGAATCCTTTTAGATCTTTAAGCATGCCCGTATTAATTCTTCCAAATGCTAGACAGGCTAAACCAGCAATAGGGGTGAACGGACGACGAATAGGAATGATCTCAATCGTTAGTGATAATTGAACACCAATCTTACTTGGCTCCAACGACCAAGTATTCAGAACATGTTTAAATACGGGAGGTAATCCTCGAATCTCGTAAGATAAATGCCTCAACTCCTCCCATCTTGTTACATGTTCGGTAACTGAAGAATTGCCAGTCTGAATTCTGCGGCAAGTTCCTACCCCCACAAACTGGTCCGAGAGAAGACAGGAATGGGACACATTCCCAGCCCAATCTGAAATACTCTCAAATGATGCCAAAACATCCCATACCTCGGAAACCGAACTTGCGATATTAATTTTCTTAGTTATTTCCGGCATCAGATTCTTTCAGACAATGTAAGCATAATAACGTTCATTATTCTGAACAAATTTCTTGTTTCGATCTGACTCTACTGTCAAAGCTCAGAGAATGAGGAAATCAATCGTAGTATCCGCTGTGCACAGAAACAACAGGAATGCCCTCTTCCTTGAACATTGCAATATTCTTTGGATCATCATCAAAAACTAGGATCGGGTTGAAAGAAGCAGCTTCAATTTCACCTATTGCTAGAAGCTTCATCTCTGCAGAACTTAAATGATCTTGCTCTGAACGCATAATCAGGGCATTCCAACTGACGCCGTGATGATTTAGCCAGTCAAGAGTCTCTGACTGGACTGTTGCAGGACGTGCAGTGAGAATAATTAGACCTTGCAATTTATTAATAATTTTGGTCAGTTCTAAACCTGAGGAAATCGGCGGGTCATCACTACAAGCAGAGAAGAATCCGTCCCAATCCTTTTTTGCGCCCCTTAGAAAGTGTTGACGGTGAGATGCATCACTAATAACCCCATCAAGATCAAAGATAACTATTTCACTATTTTTAGGTAGCGCTTTATTCCACATCCATACTGGCATTATGACTCTCCTGCAATTGATTAGTCACGGAAGTTTCCAAATTGTAATGGAATCCCAAAATCGTTATCTTTGAGCGTGTTAATAACAGTTTGCAAATCATCTCGCTTTTTTCCTGAAACACGGACTTGCTCACCTTGAGTCTGTGACTGAATACCCTTAAGGCCGATTCCTTTAATAAATTTATTTATTTCTTTCGATTTCTCGGAGTTTATGCCCGAGGCCAGCGCAATAGTTTGACGTCTCCTACCTCCAGAGGCATCTTCAACCTGTAGGTGATTAAGTGCCTTAAGAGAAACCTTTCGTTTAACCAGCTTTTCTTCAAGAACTGTTCGCAATGCATTAAGTCTATCATCTGATGATGATTCAATATTTATACTTTCTTCTGAAAGCTCAATGGAACTATTAGTATCTTTGAAATCATAACGCTGGCCTACTTCTCGGGAAGCCTGATCAGTTGCATTTCTAACTTCTTGCATAGCGACGGTTGAAGTGATGTCAAACGTTGGCATGGGGGTCCTCTCTTCTTTTATGTCCTCCAAGTTATTAAATCTCATGTCGTGAGATCAACTTAACGGACTAAATAACTGCTTGAAATAAAACAAATTAATTTTCTGAGAGTTAATGGTGGGAACTTGAATGGTAAGCGCTAGTATTCGCACTTCAGGGTCGGTGCCCGAGCGGCCAAAGGGAACGGGCTGTAAACCCGTCGG
>Ga0115012_10002415_pt1 | contig 10920 bp, 7 predicted proteins | sample TroAtlMetagenome_FD_88706 | JGI IMG/M metagenome (GOLD analysis project Ga0115012, IMG submission 88706) | Marine eukaryotic phytoplankton communities from Atlantic Ocean - Tropical Atlantic ANT10 Metagenome | ecosystem: Environmental > Aquatic > Marine > Oceanic | place: Tropical Atlantic Ocean...
AACTCTTTCTGCATCTACAAAAAAGCTTGAAATTTCTACCCATTTTCCTACTTGATCTAGTGTTGAAACTACTCTAATAGCAAACTTGTACTCACCACTTCCAGGTACACCAGATACTGTATACGAAGTTGAATTCGCATCTAAAGAAATAAAAGGACTAGGTTTACCTTCTACATTATGTTTAAAGTCAAAACCTTGTAAAAAATCATAAGAACTATTATCATCAACATTGAGCGGAGCATCCCAAGTAACAACTGCATTATACCTGTTACTAGATTCTTCTGTACCTGTAGAAGATGAACTTTCTTGTTCAAATTTTACATTTAAGTTACTAACAAAAGGTACTTTATGATCTTTTAAAGGTAAGTTTTCAACATCTCGTTGATAAACTTCATGTCCCATATCAATAGCATTAAACTTATCTGGATCATATAAATGCCCTGCAATCTTAAATTCTAAATCTCCTCCTTCTTCAATAGAGACTACTCTATATTTTTTCGCCTTTTTAGAGCTACTAACATCCGTAACATTAGTAAGAGCCCACATAACCTCTGCGTCGGGAGTGCCTCCTGTAAAAGCACTACTTACTGTTAAAGAACTTACACTCCCCGCACTAGTTGATACGGTTCTCGTTTCAATTCTAGAATAGGGTGACCAGTACGTTTTTAATGCAGTATAAGGAGAATTAAATTCAGTAATGTTATTTGCTTCTTCCTCAGTATCAATAGTTGTTGTTGAGCCTGTTGTTCCTGCCACCTTTGCAGTTGTAATTAAATCTCCTCTGTTATAAGCAGTTGTACTGGTATCACTTATGTATATAGGCCCGTCTTCATTTAAGTAAGCACCCCCTTTTGGATAAATTAAATGTAGTTCATAAGTATCGCCCGATTCTAATGTTATTGTTCTATCTAATGGAATTGTAGTAGTATTTCTTGTTCCCGAGTTTGACACTCTACCACTAGCAGAAACTCCTGTCTCGTCGGAGTCCTGTACATATATTAAATCGCCAGGTTTTAAAAAGTTTGCATTAACTCCTGTCGAAAATTTTACAATTTGATTTTCGAGTTTTTCAGTTAGAAGCGTCCATCTTCCAAACCTATTCGCTTGTCCTTGAGAAGTACAACCCAGAGCGGTTACACTTTTTGATATAATTCTTCCTGAATCGATAATATTATCAATATCATCTACAGCCTCAACATATTGTTTATAAAATCTTTTTGGATCGTTCCATGTTACATTAATTTGATTAGTTCTCATACGCAAAGAAGAGCTTTGATATACGAAACTACCGTCTTTAACATTGGATTTTGAGAAGGTATAGATTGGCTCCTTTGGCCTATCTTGAACTACTACAGCCTTACCGTCCATCCAATGTAGTATACTTCTAAATATACTTGCCATTTCTGTTAAAACTTTGTATGCTTGAGTTCGACTAGACAGGTATAAATTACAAGTGAATCTTGGCTCCTCGCTCCCTTCACCATCAGGTACTAATTCATCGCAATACCGAGCAATTGCGTATAATTGGTATTTATCAATATTTTCTGACTGTAAAAAATCCCCTAACCCATATCGGTTATTTGTCATTATATCATAATACACCCAAGCAGGGTTATTACAGTAAACTTTATTATAGTTAACATGACCTGGATTACTTCTCCATGTAGAATCAGCAATATCTCCTCTAAACTTACCGTCCCAATTTACATCATTAGAAGTTACTGCTCCTGAAGATACGTTCCTTTTGTAGGAAGCAACACCATTAGTTGCCTCGTCTCGTGTTATATAATTAGTAGGAACTTGAATTCTCATTCCTTTAATCTCATACGCTCTTTCTGGAACAGAGCTAAATTCACTAGCTTTAAAAGTTACTCCAGCATAAGCAGAATGAGCGTAGTTCTGCCTATCGTGTACATAAGCATATATTGAATTTAGTATGGATCTATGATTTTCTTGATATTTTGTATGTTCTAATAACTCATTTCCTGTAACCCTTTTAATTCTAACTCTAAAGTTTGAAAAAGGTTTATATTGCTCAATATCAACAGGAAATTCGTAAATATATTTAGTTTTTGTTTGATGTCTAACTACTCCTGAATTAAAAGTTCCTGCTTCTCCAAGTCCATAGTTAACTTTTTGAGCTAAAGAATAAGTATCATGGCCTGACCATTGCCTGGCTTTTATCTCTTCGTCTGTTACACCATAAATAGGCACTTCTGTATTTTTCCAAGTACCATTTTGAAAGTACTCAAACCATATTTGAAACTCTACTCTTCCTGGATACTCGTTTGCTGTATTTTTACTAGTTCTTATTAAGGTGGGGAATTCCATAGCTATTCTAATTGAATCAATTTCACCTGGATCCGCTATATCCATATCTGTTAGAGCTGTTTTTATGGTAACATCTTGTCCTGTAATACTTAAATTACTATTAGTAGTTTGTTTAATTTCATCTCCGAAAGCTTTTGCAAAGACAGTTCCCACCTGACCTGCAAAACTTGAAGGAACTTTTTGATTTTGTGTACCTGTCCTAAAAAAGGCATCTACGTGTTCGAAGTTAAATCCATCTTCCGTAAGTCTAGGATCTCCTGAAGTTCCTCTTTGTGGAGGACTAAGTATGAATTTGTGATCTGATACTGCTGTTACTGCTGCAGAAGACATGACGAAGGTATCATCATCTGTGATAGATGTGATCATACTCGTGTGGTCTTTTTTGATTGTTGCGTAAGATACTGTGGTTGAGATAGGAGGGCTAACTATTGCGGAAGTAGCACTAACACGAGTTTTTACCATGCCATAGTAGTCGTTTCCATTTTCTCCTGCTCCTGCTATTCTTATATTTACAGAACCTACTCCGTTAGTAGTCGAAGAGCCATCTCCTGCAGCAAAAAAGCTTGATGAAGTTGTAACTATATGGCTACTTGCAGTAGCTGTAGCTCCCGTACTCGAGCCGTTACCCGTAAGATTAGTTCCTGCAGCTGCTATCTGTACAAATCGTGCCCCATCTGATAGGTCTATTTCGCTGAGAGATAGTCCTGATTCTGTATTTACAGTAGTACTACCTGCTGTTGTTGTGCAGACTCCTCGTCTTGGTTTTAGTCTTTTATGAGCATCACTATTAGGGTCTATTATAGGTGTACCATTAAAGTACACAGAAGACATATCATTAGCAAGTCCTTCAATAGGCCCTTCTGATAATAAATCATATACTACTGCTACTTGATTATCACCCCCTCTTTGTCCTCCTACATTTCCAGTAGCAGGATTCCGATGTTCTGATAATGGGTTTGGTTTTCCTGGCACTTATATTCTCCTATTCTTGATCTGTTACGATATACTGATCCTTGTTAATTTCCATTAAGTCATTGAGCCAATCTCTATTATCACTATAGATACTGTCAAATATACCTGTATAAGTGGAGCCGCCTCCACCTGTTGTTCCTGTAATTCCGCTTGCTTTAAAGTTAACACTTATTGGCTTACCTCCAATTAATAGCTTACCATAGCATATAGGCACAGGTGTACCCTGAATCACTGTACTATCAGGGCCATTGAATAGCCCTGCGTCTGGGCCTTGCTCGTGGCTAGGAGCTTTTGCCATTAATTCGGCTAACCCTGCCATGGCAATGTTAATACCTATACCCATCCCTAGTAAAGCTGCTGTATGTAGTGCAGCTTCCCCTGCCCAAACTTCAGCAAGTGTTGCCCCTTCTGGCATACCGAGCCATAGAGATACAGCTATTATGATTGCTCCTAGTATCACTCGTCCCCAACCTCTTTTTGAGCCTGATGGCATAAGAGCTAAATGAACATCTCCTTTTTTATTCTCTAAAAGGAGTTCTTCAGGTGTTTCTATACTTTCTTCATCTACAACCATAGATAATTCCAAGCCCGCTTCTGCGGCTTCTATTAAAAACTTTCTAAAGCCTTGTGTTTGACAGTCTATTAATTTTATAACATCAGACATTAGTGGAGCGTCTACACTCCATTCTTTGCCAAAGTTAGCTAACTGTCCGTGTAAATAAACGTTCCTTTGCATCGCTTGTTTCTCTTTCTCCTGGTAGTAATTTTACTACCTCTTTATTAGGTATACTTATTATATAATAAGGTAAATTCAAAAAATTACAAGTGCTAATATCATGATCACTTGGATCAGGTCTATAGTCAGGGTGACTATGTATTACTGCTTCTATTTCATCTGAAGCGAGTATAGCTTGTAAATAATCTTTTGAATTTAACTCAAATCCTTCTTCTGGATCTTCTGCTTGGTTTCCGCAAGGGTACCAAGTAGTTTCTCCGTTTTTACTTCCAATCACTCCACACCCCTCTTTTGGGTATTCTTTTTCAAAGTAATTGAGTATATCTGTTAAATGCTTTTCTATCATTATTTGCCCATTCTTCTTGCTGTTGGAAATCCACCATGAGGAAGGCCCGGTCCTGAGTCTAAGGTTCTTAATGTTGACTTTCCTCTACTATTAATTGCTCCACCTAGAGTTCCATTTACTGTTGCTGATCCAGGACTACTATTATCATCTGTTATTGTTTCATTATTTTGAAATACTCCTGTTACATTTGATAATGTTAAAGTTCCTGTGGAGCCCCCATCGGTATCAGTAACTATAGTTGCAGTAGCTTTACTAGTTCCTCCTGTTAGTTGCTTGCCTGCAGTGAAATTCGCACTTTGTCCATCATACGCTAAAGTTGCTATAGGATTATATCCGAATCTTTTCTTACAAGAAGTAATTCTTTTACCACAAATATCACCCCTTGACCAATAAGAATTAAAACCTGGTTGTACTCTATTTGTAGTTCCTGATTGACTTTCCCTTCTTGCCTGCCATAGTCTAGTTACCACAGTAGGATTTGTAGCCGCTGCTGAAGAGCCTCCGCCTCCTGAAAAAGATACTGAAACGGTTTCTCCTTCGACGTATCCGTGCCCAACATTTTCTATGGAGATTGCTGTTACTGCTCCATTTGAAATTATTGCAGTACCTGTTGCTTGTACACCATTTGTAGTGCCAATATCTGGAGCGTCAATGGTAACTGTGGGGGCGCTTGTGTAACCACTCCCACCATTAGAAATTGATATACTTTCTATAGAGCCATCAAGTACATAAGAGTTGTGTTTACTTTCTGTATATACATTGACAGCATTAGCCATACTATATGCAGTATATACTCTTACTCTATCCCAATCTGAACTATTGTCTGCTGGAACTGAAGTGTTTCCTGCGGCTGCTTGCCAATATTGAGTAACTGTTCCCCCTGATGTTTGTGAGCCTCCTGCGGCTATTTTTGTTAAACTTGTTGTAGTTGTTTTATAGTATAAATCTAATGTTCTTGTGCCTGATCCAGGATCAGTAGTAAAAGAAGTGCTTGATGGAACAATATACTCATCTTCTGAATTTACAAAAGCTCTATACTCTACTCCTTCTATACTTATTTTACTCTCCTCGTTCCATGTGCAGCCGCCTTTTCGCTCCCAAACATCTAAGTGATCTCCTGCTCCTTGGTACTCCCAAGGGCACATATTACCAATAATTGTTCTTCTGGGTAAATGAACTCCTGATAGATCAAAAGGAGAGGTCAGTACAAATGAAACTTCAGTAGGTGTTTCTGCTTCAATTCTATCAAGATAATACATATCAGCTGGAAATTCAACTCCTGGATCACTTGATGTATCAACATTGTAGAGATACTTTTTTAAAGTTCTTCTTCTATAAAATTTCATTCCAAGAATATCTTCAAATGAAGCATCGTCTAAAGCTCCTTTAATGCTACTTGAACCTGTTTTAAGTACATTAGCGATTCGTAGTTTGGGTTGAGGCATGGGTCCGCCTGCTTTAAAGTTAAGTCCTGACAAAGACGCAGGGATAGGCTCATAAGTTCTTACATCTGTACCATCTCTATCTCGCATAGTTATTTTAGTGCTAGAACTAGCATCATAATACATATTTGTAAAATATAAATATGTATCAGGGGATTCTGTTACTTGAAGCTCATATAACTCTACTATTCCTGATGAAACAGCAAGAGATTGTACATCTTGGATTATGGAATCTGTCGTCATGGCTCATATACTCTTTTTAATGTTACAGATAGACTATAGTAGTCTCCGTAATCATAAGTTTTTGTCCAAGTTGCAGCGGTAGCTTTGATTGCAGTCTCACTTCCACCTGCGTTACTATCAGCATAGGTAAATCTACATAGGTCAACCCCTGCTAGTCCTGTGAAGAAAGTTACTAAATCATCTATTTCTGCTTTTGGTCTTGTTTTGAAGTTTAAACTAAAACTTTGGTCGATAGCATTAATACCGTTTGCTACTCTTTGTTCATATCCATCCCCAAAAGCAGTAGTATATATTCTGGTTTTATCAGCAACAGTAAACCCTTTGTCGGGCATCACCGCAGCACTGAAACCTGTTATATTACTCCCATTTGATTGTGTTAATCCTGTTGCCATATTATCCTCCTGGGTTTAGCATTCCGCCCGGCCTTTGTTCATCTTGTAGTCTTTCATCAATAGCATTTGCAATAACTTGCCCTAGAGCGGCCCCTCTACTTTCTCCTGTTATTGAAGTACTGCTTTGTCCATCTTGTGCGACATTTACTGTTACATTTGTATTATTTGTTGATCCTGCTCCACCTTTCATTTTAACAGGTATTGACCTGTCATTTCCTAGAGGTACGACGGCTTCTGTACCGTGTAGTGTTGCAGCATACCCTGAATTAGGGCCTGAAGCAACTGCTCCGGTTCTATAAGAACGGTATCCTGGGGGACTTTGTATTCCTCCATATCTTGTGTCTGCTCCCGGAAGTCCTAGAAAATCCGTGCCAAAAGAGGTGCCACCAAAAGCACCCATTAACATTCTCATCATTAGCTGCTTAGCAATAACTTTAGCTAAAGATGCAAGTATACTTTTTGCCATATCCTTAAAAGCATCACTTAAACTTTTAGTTCCTGTTATAACTCCTTCTAGTCCTGATTGCATGCTATCTGCAAATGCGTTGGTACCAGCCATAGCAAGTTCCCCTAAGTCTGAATTTAACATTTTTGTTCTTTCACTTGTTTTTTCAAGAGTTAGTACATGAAGTTCCGCAGCATCGTGCTTGTCCTTCATTGTGGCGTACCCTGATGAGCCCTCTGGCCCTGCTTGTTCAAGTTCTTTTGTTCGTTGTGCGGCGTTTGTATCCCACGCTGCACGAGCTGCTGTTGATGCGGCAAAGGCTCCTGCTGTTTGAGATTGTTTCTTCCAGTAATCTCCAACTACACCAGGCCCACCCGCTGCTCCAGCTACTCCCATTTTTGCTTGAGCGAAATTAAGTTGAGCATTTGATGCGGCGAGTAAGTTCGCTTCCATATCTGTAACTTCTTTATTAATAAAAGCTAGTGCTGAGGCATAATCTGTTACGCCTTTTATGGCCTCTGGTCCGTACATATTTAGGAGTGTTGTTCTCATAGTTTCATAGCTATCGTTATTATTAGCCATACTACTCATCGATTTTTGTATATTTACAACTGATTGTCCAAATTCAGTCATAGCTTTATTTTTTAATACCGCTTCTGCTATCAGTTTATTGAATCCTTCCTGCTGGGATCTAAGATCTTTTAGTGCTTTTGTATGACTACTGTGTTTTTTTGTAATTTTATCCGCTAAGTCTCCTGCTTCTTTCCATTCTCCTGCGTTTAGTTTGTCAAGTACCCCTTGATAAGCAGGGTCTAATGATGCCATTACTTTAAAATGTTCTTTTTGTTCGTCTGCAATTTTTTTAATTTGTTCTGGGGAATAGTCCTTGTCTGCTAATGCTGCCATACTTCGTACAGAAGAACCTCCTCCAAGGTCTCCTAATAATTGTGAAGCTTTATGAGTTCCTCCCGTAGTACCTGCGGCTATTACACCCGCTTCTTCTCGCATTTGTTTAATTCTGTCTGTCTCTCCTTTTACGAAGTTAATTCTCTTTCTTGCATTTCTTTTTGCTTCGTACTCCTCTTGCATTCCCTTGCCTTTCTTTTCTGTCTCTTCCCCCCAAGCCTGTAAGTTTCCTCCAAGTCTTCCACCTGTAACATCTGAGAGCCATTTTCCTACTCTCGCCATAGTTTGACCAATTTTCATTAGTATCTTATCTAAGCTTTCCCACATACCTATTATAGCATCTTTAGCCATGAATATCATGCCTATCCAACCTATAATACCAAGAGCTCTGTTCATAGCTCTACCCATTCTAGCTGCCATAGCAGACATTTGAGTAGTTGTTACTTTCCATATGGCTTTCATCGCATTAGTACCTATTTTAAAAGTAGAAACAAGTTGCCCTGTTCCTAAACGGGTTTTTGCTACGAAGCCTTTCCAACCGCCGTCCATTGCAGTCAGTGTTAATCTTAAGCTTTTAAGTGTTGCTGCATCCTTTCCTTTAAACATTCCAGTAACAACCGCACCATGTTGTGCGTACTGCTTTTCTGCCAGTTTTAGAGCTCTTGTAAGACCTCCTTTTTGGGATCCAGATAGTGTTCCTCCAGACCTTAATTGAGAGAGTCCTTTAGATTTTACATCCTTTAAAGCACCTCCTGCTAGTCCTTGAGCTGACTTTGTCGCTGTTGCTGAGGAATATGCTCCCTTTATACCACTTACAAATGCTCCTCCAGCTCCTTTTAGGTCTCCAAAGGCTGCTTTTCTTGCAAGTGCAGCTTCCTGCATCTTTAATGTCATTGCTTCTGCAGATGGTATCACCTGTTTAAGTATAGACGCTGCAAACACACCTAAAGCAGCTACTGCTGCTCCAGTATTATTTACAAGCACACTTCCAAAGAATTCTGCTATTGGAGCTATACCTTCTAAGAAAGAATCTGTTATTTCTGTAAATTTAGTGCCTAATTGACCCATTACATTCACAGGAATAGCATCTCCAACAGCTCCAAATTTTTCTTCGGTTTGTCTCATTACTTCATTTAATACAGCAGTCTGCCTTTCGAAGGCCGTAAAATCTTCTGCTGATTTACCAATAATAGTACTATGTTTTGACATAGCATCATCTAGTCTAAGTATAATACCTAATTCGTCTAAAAGTTCTGGTTCCGCTTTTGTAATACCTTTTATCATTCTTTGATATGAGTCTGCGAAGTCTCTACCTAATGTAATTGAGGCTTTGGTTGCGGCTGCACCAATTGCTGTTATTTGTTCACCTGAGAAACCTGCAGAAGCTGCAATAGCCACAGACTCTGCAGCTTGTTTAAAGTCGAGTTGCCCTTTTGTGGCATCTTGTAAGTTCCTGGTCATTGTTTTTAATGCAAGACCAGTAGCTTGCCCATAGGCAACCATACCTTGTTGTTGGACACGGAGGTCAGAAGCTCTTTTAAGAGCTCTAAAGGCGGCGTCTACAGCAAATAGTGATGCTGCTAATGTTGCATAGGCGGGGACAAGCCCTCCAGATATCCCTTGAGACATCTTAGAAAAGTTTTTCGTAGAATTAGATGATGCTTGTGCGGCTCCTTTGAGCCTTCTGTCCATAGAATGAGCACCTTTACCTGCTTTATCTAAGTCTTTACCTGTTTTTTTGGCGTCGTTACCGACTTTTTTCAGACTGCCTTCGTCATCTATCTTTATAGTCGCCTTAGCTTGATTTTTAGCCATTTACTGATATACCTTTCCCCTGTCCGGTAGGGGCTCGGCTTTCTGACCTTTTTCGGTCTTTAGCCATTTCTTCGTTTTTAAACTTTGTTGTAAATCCATCTACATATCTGAGAAAAGTTACAACTTCTTTTGGTTCGTTTATGTTTAATACTGTTAAAAGAGACCCTAAAGCGCTCCAGTCTTTACCTAAGTAATTACCTCCTGCTCCGTCCCAAATATCTGGTAGTAAGTTATGCAACATAAAAGCATTTACTACTTCTAAGGGAAATATTGTCCCTTCTAATAATTTTATAGTATCTGGGTTAGGGTCTTTTTTCATGTTTTCCATAATTTTGTAGTATTCCTCTACATTTTTATATGGAAGACCTCCTATTTGTTTTTCAAGCAAACTAACAATGTAGTCTACTTGTCTGTAGTAAAATTTTCGAGGTCACCTACTACTTCTGTTATCCATGTATCAAAATCTGCAGAATTTTTCATAAGAATTTCTGCGTTTTCTTGACTATAAGCTAATTCATCTTCTAAACTAACTGTGCTAGTATCAATTAAAAGTAATTGTGATACATATTCATATTTTAATCCAGTCCAGCCCTTGATTACCGCTTTTACATACTCAGTAAGAAATAAATCTTCGTCCATTGATTCTTCAAAGGCACGAGTTTTCTTATTAAATTTCTGTTTTAAAGTTCTATTTCTAAGTTTCATTAACTCTTCTCTTGCGAGATAAGTTAATTGAAGACTAAAGCCTTCAAACTCAGGATAGTCTACAGTAACAGTTTTACTTGGTGTAAGTAAAGTCGATAATGATACAGGTTGTACTGTTTGTGTTTGTTCGTTCATGCTGGTTCCTTATTTAAGGGTTAGTAAAAAGTATCAAGGCGGCGGGTAACCGCCTTAATACACTATTTTGGTTACGCGTTAACGTCCTTTCCTACAAATTGAAATGCTGAGATTTCATCCGTAGCGTCAAAGGTGCTTGGTAACGCATGGAAATTAGTTTCCATTGAAATTACTTCTTCAATTGAATGAGAAGGCACTTCTAAGTGAGCGTAAGGCATTGTAATTATACAATGCGGAGTTCCGCTTCCACCAATATCAAAGCTTAAGTCAAATGAGTTTTGAATATCAGTAGTTGCCTCTACGAGATCTTCGTAAAGTTCTGCACTTGATGTAGCGCCTGCGCTATCTAAGTAACAAGTGAAGTTTCCTCCTATGGATTTACTGCCTGTTACGTGTCCTAAAGGTTGATTAACAACTCCTAGAGTTTCTGGGGTTAGATAGCTTAAGTTATT
>Ga0115012_10002417_pt1 | contig 10918 bp, 8 predicted proteins | sample TroAtlMetagenome_FD_88706 | JGI IMG/M metagenome (GOLD analysis project Ga0115012, IMG submission 88706) | Marine eukaryotic phytoplankton communities from Atlantic Ocean - Tropical Atlantic ANT10 Metagenome | ecosystem: Environmental > Aquatic > Marine > Oceanic | place: Tropical Atlantic Ocean...
CACTCTTTCTGGAGATCCTTACAGGTGGCGTGAGAGGTGTCGCCGTCGAGCACATCCTGTGCCGCGTCGCAGCACGCGTCGCTGACCGAGATGATGCCCTTGCACTTGTTGCCGGCCGCCGACACGGATGTATCCAGCTTTACAAGGGAGACACCTGGACCCTTCCCGCTGGTAGAGGTGCCCTTGCTGGTCTCGAAGTCGGGCTCGTGGACTTCTGCCGATGCTTCGAGCTCCGAGTCTCCGGTGTCGAAGGCATCTTCTTCTGCACAGGCGATGGTGGCGATGCAGATGGCGAGGAATGCGAAGCGGTTCATTGTGGGACTCCAGTGTTCGGCAGTGCGTCATGCTCTGCACCCTCCTCATGTAGGGGAGTGGTTGGGTGCGCAGGGGTGCAACTCGGGTGCAGGTTGCGGCTACCGTCGTGGACTCAGAGGGATAGGGTCGCGCCTGGAGGTTCGATATGTTCGAGGTCTTCTTCGACGGGGAGTGTCCCCTGTGCATGCGTGAGATCAACATGCTTCGGTCGCTGGACCGGCGGGGGCGACTGCGCTTCACCGACATTGCAGCGCCGGGCTTCGATCCAGGACCGACCGGACTCTCCCAGGCGGAGCTCATGGCGTCCATTCGGGGTCGGATGCCCTCCGGAGAGCTCGTCGAGGGCGTCGAGGTCTTTCGCCAGCTCTATGGAGCGGTGGGCTTTGGTCCCTTGATTCCCCTCACCCGCATCTTTGGGGTTCGGCACGCGCTCGATGCCAGCTACAAGGTCTTCGCTCGGAATCGGCTGCGTCTGACCGGTCGGTGTACCGACGAGACCTGCGCCATCCCCGAGTCCACCGGGGCCGTCGCGCCGGTGACATGATGCGCTAGGGAAGACGCCGAACGGTCATCGTGTAGGAGCCTTCCAACAGGTTGACCGGGTTCCATCGGATGACACATCCCCGGACCTCCAGTGCCCGGGTCAGGGTCTGTGGACGGTGCAGGTGGAGTCTGGTGCGCAGCACATGACGGGAGACCGACGCGCGGACGCGCCCGAAGATGCCAGGTCCGAGCGTGTTGATGATGGCCATTCCGCCGGGAGCGATGAGCTCGACCAGCCGCGTTGCGCTGGCCTGGAGCTGAAAAGACTCCCAGCGGCCCGCGCACACCACCAGCTCATAGGTCCCTTCCACATCCCAGAAAGAGCGTGTCTGGAAGCGCAAGTTGGGTGGCGGTGGGCCGGTGTGTTCGTGCTCGCTCTTTGCGGCAGATGGATCGATGCTCAGGACGTCTTGCCCAGGGTACTGAAGCGCGAGCATGCGGCTGAGCTGGCCGTCGCTGCCACCAATGTCGAGGACTTGGCCGGTGAGCGTCGTCGGAAGGGCGGCCACCATGGAGGCACGGTTCTGTTCCGCCCACGACGTGAAGGGCGGCACGGAGACGCGCAGCGCGTGTAGCCTGGACTGTCGGTAGCCCGAGGCTGGTTCTGGGGTGGTGCTCAAGGAGACCTGTGGGGGTCGGCGTGCATGGGGTCGGGGTCCAGCGGGTTCAACTTGATGATGACAGGGGTGTATCCCAGGTTCTCTAGTTCGGCCGGTGGCGGGCCAGGACCTTTTGGAGGGTGGCCAGCTCGCAGGGCTTTGTGACATGGCCGACCATGCCAGCACTGAGGCTGCGCTGTTGATCGGCGGTCGACCCGTGTGCGGTGATGGCGATGATCGGGGGAGTCTCTGTGCCCAGGCGTGCGCGGATCCGTCGACTTGTCTCGATGCCGTCGATGCCGGGCATCTCCTGATCCATGAAGATGATCTGGGGACGGATGGCTTCGATGGTGGCCAGAGCAGCATGGCCGCTCTCGACTGCGGTCACTGTGCAGCCCAGAATTTCCAGCATGGTGGCGATGACCATTCGCACGGGATCGGTGTCTTCGACCAAGAGGACGTGAAGTCCATCGAGGGAACCTGGCTGGACCTCGGGGATCGGAATCGGCTGTGCAAGATCGCGCTCGAGGGTCAGGTCGAGGCGAAAGACCGATCCGGTTGGCCCGGTCTTCGCGAGGAGGAGGCTTCCCCCCATGCCCACTGTGAGGTGGCGGGCGATGCTCAGTCCCAGTCCCAGTCCCAGTCCCAGTCCGGCGCCTGTGCGCGTGGGGGACATGTCGAGTCGCGAGAAGCTCTCGAAGATCTCGTCGGTGCGCTCTGGCGGAATACCCGGCCCGGTGTCGTGCACCTCGAAGCGAAGCTGGGCTGTCGACCCTACGCCGGAGATCTGGCTGACGAGACGCACGGAGCCTTCTTGGGTGTAGGTCACGGCGTTGGTGAGGAGGTTGGACAGAACCTGGGTGAGTCGGGCTCGATCTCCCCGAAGCTGGACACGGAGTGAAGCGTCTCGCTCGTCGTGGAGGTCGAGTCCCTTCTGCTCCGCGTGGGGGGCGACGGTGTCGACAAGCGCTCCGATGAGCGCCTCCAGATCGAATGAGTCCTCTGCGTAGGTGATCGTCTCTCGCTGGATGTCCGCGAAGTCCAGGATGTTGGCGATGAGCAGGTGGAGGTGGTTTCCTGCGTGCGTCATCTCGGAGAGGTGGTGCTTCTGCTCCATCGAGAGAGGGGTCTGTTTGAGGAGCTCGACACTTCCGAGGATCGTGGTCAGGGGTGTGCGGAGCTCGTGGCTGATGGTCGACAGGAAGCGGGCCTTGGACTCGTTTGCAGCTTCAGCAGCCTGTCGGGCGACGACATTGGCTTCCAGCTCCTCGGCGAGCGCCAGGAGACCTGTGGCGACCGCTGCGAGGGGGCCTGTTCCGTCGACGCGCGGACGCACGGAGAAGTCGAGCTGAGAAAGGGAGACGATTGTCTGGGTCAGCTCTTCGAGGCGGGCGCTTTCGCCTGGATCTGGGTTGGTCATGAAGTCTTGGGAACCGTCATCGTTGGCCCGAGGGGGGAGGGATGGATGTCCCGGTGTCCAGGGCCGATCAGTGCGCCACGCTAACACGTTTGAAGCGTGGGCTTGGGAGGCGGCCGTGTTGCAGACTCGGTGTGGACAAGCACCACTGGAGTCGAGTCTATTGGGGGCGGGGCAGCCTCGACTCCGCGCCGTGGAGGCAATGGGATACCCGTTCTCACCGATCGGGAGTTTGGATGCGCATCGTCAGCTTGCTACCCAGTGCCACCGAGATTGCGGGTGCTCTTGGTCTGGGCGACCAAGTCGTCGGCATCAGCCACGAGTGTGACTATCCGGTCGATCTGACCGCACGGCCGCGCCTGACCTCTTCCATCCTCAAGCACGGGCTCACTCCTGCGGAGATTGACGCGGCCGTGCGCCGTGCGACCTTCGAGGGGCGGCCCATCTATGCGGTAGATGGGCCTCTGCTCTCTAAGCTCAAGCCCGACCTCATCCTCACCCAGGGTGTCTGTGCGGTCTGTGCGGTCACCGAGCAGACGGTGGCGGACAGCGTGTCTCTGCTCACACCAGATCAGGTGTGTGATGCGCCGGTGCTGTCGCTGGAAGCGAACGACCTGAACGGGATCATCGCCGATGTACACACGGTCGCCCGTGCTGCGGGGGTCTCAGAGCGGGCCGCACAGGTGGAGGCGGACATGCGGCGCCGCATGGGTGCCTGGGACACGCCGGGCACCCGTCGGGTCGCGATGCTCGAGTGGCCCGACCCGTTCTGGTTTGCGGGTCACTGGGTACCCGAGATGGTGGCGGCTGCAGGCGGCTGCGATGTGCGGGGTACCGCGGGTGCGCCCAGCGGACGCATGACCCCCGACGAGCTGGTCGCGCTCGACCCGGAGGTCATCATCATCGGGTCGTGCGGCTATGGCCTCGACAAGAACCTGGGATTTGCCCGGACCCTGGCGGCCTCGCCCATTCGGAAGCGTCTCCGGTCGCTCCAGTCTCTGTGGGCCATGGATGCCAACAGCTTCTTGAGTCGGCCGGCCCCACGGGTGGCCCGTGGGGTCGAGGTGTTGCGTTCCATCCTCCACGGAGGTGCGCCCCCGCCTGCGCATGAGGCCATCCGCGTCGCGCTCTAGGGTCGTCATGCGCTACGATGAAGCACCTCAGCAGATGGCCTCAGCCACAGCTCCGGGACCCCATGCGCCTGTTCCTTCTCTTGCTTCTCGCTGGCTGCGATCTGTCCAATACGGGCCAGAAGGGTGCGGAGGGCTGTGACACGATCTCTTGTCCTGTCGGGACCGCCCAGGAAGAGATTCGAGCCATCGAGTCCTACGAGCGGGACGTGTCGGACGGTGACAGTCCGGGTGACGGCGAGAGCGGTGGGCGGGGGGTGGCCTTCTTCAGCGAGGGGAGCTGCAGCTTTACTTGCGCCGCGCTGACGGAGTGTCCGGCGGGTACGTGGCCGGTCATCACTCGAGACTGCTTTACCTGTGCGCTGCTCGACGAAGACGGGCAGGTCATCGAGAGCGCGTGTGACTTCGAGGACGGGGGTTCGACAGGTTCGGGCGGCAGCGGCAGCGGCAGCGGCAGCGGCGCGGACACGGGAGATCTGCCGCCTGTCCGACCTGGCTGGGAGCAGGTCACCGTGGGCGACACACATGGGTGTGCCCGCTACACAGATGGCTCGGTGACGTGCTGGGGAGACAGCGACCCGCCGCCCGATGGCGTCTACACGACGGTCGATGCGGGCGCGTACGGCACCTGTGCGCTGACGACCGGAGGGCTGGTTGTCTGCTGGGGCTTGACCGGAGCCGGAGCGGGGTCCTCTGAAGAGGCCGCCCTCCTCGCGGGTGTGCCCACGGGCAGGGTCCGCGACATCTCGGTGGGAGACGACCAGGCCTGCGTGCTTGATGGTGCGGGGGCGCTCACCTGCTGGGGTGCGGAAGAGACCACCCTGCCGGGGCCTTTTGCCGCGGTGTCTGCTGGAGGGGCACATGTGTGCACGGTGTCGGAGGGCGGACTGCTTGCGTGCTTTGGAGACGACACACGGGCCCAGGTCCGCGCCACACCAGATGGCGTCTACACGGCTGTGAGCGCTGGGGCGCTTCACACCTGTGCGATCGAGTCCGACTCGGCCGCAGCGGTGTGCTGGACCCTGGACGACGACGGCGAGTCCTCGCCGCCTTCCGAGCGCTGGCAGAGTCTCTCGGCGGGGGATCGATTCGGATGCGGCATCGACGACGAAGACGCCTTGAGCTGCTGGGGGCGGGGGGACGCCGGCCAGGCCACACCGCCTGATGCCCGTGCGGTCTCGGTCTCGTCCGGAGCCGATCACGCCTGTGCGGCTCTGTGGGATGGCACCGTTGCCTGCTGGGGGGCCAATGACCGCGGGCAGGCGACGGGGCCCTGACTACTCGATGGCAAGCACGAGGATCTGTCCGTTCAGGCTCCCTTCGAAGGCGCCGGTCACGAACATCCGGTCGCCCACTACTGCGAGCCCGTGGGCTGGTCCGGCGTCGAGCTCGATGCTGAGTGTGTCGTCGACCGGGAAGGGGGAAGCCACGCTGAGGTCGTAGATGGGCACGCGCCAGGTGCGGCTTGGTGAGCTCACCACGTCGGCGCTGAGGAGACGCCTCGGTCCGCTGGCAGCAGGTCCAGGGAGGGGTGTCTCGATGCGGTCCTCGTCACGGATGCTGAGGTCGACCGGGTCGTAGAAGATCATCTGGGTGTCCTCGATGACGATGAGGTGCTCCCCGTTGTAGGTGATGGCCCCCTCCCACTCCCATGCGTCGAGTCCGGCCACCAGCTCGCCCGTGTTCAGGTCGAAGCCGTAGACCCCGTCGTCTGCAGCCCACACGGTCGTCTCACTCGCGGCGAGGTCGGTCGGATTGAGCGAGCCGATGTCGGTGGTGCCCACCTCGGTGCGCGTCTCGATGTCGATGTGATGGATCTGCCCCGAGGCGAAGTCTCCGACGTAGAGGGTGTCGCCCCATGCGGCGAGCCCACGCGGCTGAAAGCCAGGGTCCCAGGCGTCCAGGAAGCGCAGGCCTGTGAAGCGGACGGTCTCTTCTCGCTCCGATGAGCCGCCGATCTCCGAGGTGGCGACCGAGCCATCGGGCGCGTCGGAGCGGTCGGCGAACCAGTCGCTGGGATCGCAGCTGCCGCCCGCGAGTGTTCCGCCAGGAATGGACCTTGCGCAGGTGAAGCAGTCGGTCGTGATCACCGGGACCATGTCGTCTGGGCAGGCGGCCAGCGCCACGCAGCTCCACGAGCAGCTGCCCTCCACGAAGTCCACGAAGGCGGTCTGGGTGGAGCGGCTCGTGCGGACCTCATCGCGCCAGGTGCCCGCGGGACAGCTCCCGGCGCAGCTGGCTGCCACCGCGTCCGCGTCCGCCTTTTCCCGCAGGAAGCACCCGGAGGTACCGAACAGGAGACCGGTGATGAGCAGGAGCTGAGCGGGCAGAGAAGTGGACATGCTGGCGTTCCGGGAGCGTCTCGGACAGTATGATGGAGCGGACCGAGATTGTCATGGAGAGACGGTGACCGAGGACAGCATGCATGGGGGGGCTCCACAGAGCCAGTCGAGCCGAGCCGTCGCGGCGCTTCTGGCGCTGGGACTCTCTGGCTGTGGGGGACCCGAGCCGGGCGATGACCTGTCGTGTGGCGATGTCGCTTGTCCCGGCGGGACCCACCCTGTGCAGGTCGAGGATGCCGACGGCGGCTGTCATGCGGCCTGCGAGCCTCTGCAGGACTGCCCGTCCTTTGCCTTTCCGGTGATGACGGAGAGCTGCTTCTCCTGCGCGACCATCACATCTCTGGGGCGAAGCTTTACGGTGTCGCAGCCCCTGGGCCGCTCGGTCAACTACTCGACCTGTGCCGAGGCGCCGGAGCCGAACGGCGCACTCACCATCTTGCGCTACTTCCTCGACGTGGACCTCTCCGATCCCGGAGAGCCTTCCGGACGCGCGTCTCTCGTGTGGTCCGATGCGTCCGATCAGCCGCTGTGTACCGCGGAGTTTCGGATCGAGGGTGTGCCGGAGGTCGATGTGCCTGCGGGAGACCCGGGCGTCGACACCCGCACGGCTCTGCTGCACCTGCTCGACAGCGGGCTCACCGATCCTGGCTGCGTGTCCCTCGACATCGAGCTCATGGCACAGCAGGTGGAGCGGCTCGACCACGCCTGGTTCTGGATCGGCCACAGTCCGTCCTGGACCGCCTGGGATGGCAGCACCCACACCGACGTCGTGTTTCGATACGACAGCACGGGCGCCTACGACGACGGCGACTGGTATCCCTGGCAGCAGGGGGAGCGGGTGGGCAGCACGCTACAGGTCGAGGCCCTCTTTGGCACGGCCATGCGGGCGCCGCTCGCCATGACCTTGCCTGCGGAAGGCTTCGAGCGCTGGACCTGGTACGAGGGCGAGCGCCTGTGCGATGAGACCCTCTTCGTGGTGGGCTCGGAGCCGGTCACCGGGGAGCCGGTGGATGCGATGTACAGCGTCGTCTTTGCCCGCGGAGCCGGGTCGACGGCCTGCACGCCGGCCATCTGGCGCACGGCCCGTGGCCTCGACGGAGACCAGCTGGTCACGCTCACCGACGACGACGTCGAGGTGCTGGCCACGTGCGAGGTGTCCGACGCCACGGTAGACGCCGCCGTGCCGCGCGTGCGCCTGGACTGGCTGGTCGAGTGGACCGACGCCAGCGGAGAAGGCACCCTCTACCTGGAGACACCGTGAGGATTTTTTCCATCGGGACTCAGACCACGCCCCTGCTGCTGGCTGCGCTCTTGTGGAGCGGATGCACCATGAACAAGGCGGCAGACAGCGGCACGCCGCCCGTGACGGTGGCCGACCTCGAGCTGAGCTTTGGGGTCTACGAGGACACCAACGGCGACGCCATCCTCACGCCGGGAGAGACGGGATTTCTGTACCTCAACATCCAGAACAACGGCGACCAGGGCCTCGTAGAGATCATGGGATCGGTCGAGATCCTGGATGACCGGCTGACGGGCTGGTACAACGAAGAGCGCTGGTGGGGCATGGCCTTCGCCGACAGCAGCAACACCGACCCGAATTTTCTCACCGGGCAGTCCTACTACGGCGAGGAAGTCACCCTCGACCGCTTCGATGCCGGTGCGTCCGGCACGCGCATCAACGGCACGGCGGACCTGTACGAGCCCTGTCGGGAGCCCGACTACTGGATGATTCCCACCCAGGATGAGTGGATTGTCCACTGGTGTCAGGAGAACAAGGCCGATGCCTTTCCGCTGTACCGGGGGCCGGTGTCCTTGCTGATCGAGAACGCGCCCAGCGGTGCGGAAGGGGTCTCGCTGCGCTCCATGGGGGTCGAGTCAGACAGCAACGACAACGGCGTCGCGGAGGCGCGCGAGACGGTCGAGTGGGAGATGCGGGTGGGCCTCACGAGAGAGGGAGACATCGAAAACCTCAGCGGAACCATCCGCTGCGACGACCCGTACCTCCTGGAGCCGGCAGTCCGGAGCTTCACGGACAATGACCTCCGCCAGGACTACGACTCCTTCGACCTCAGCGTGAGCGGGACCCTCTCCCCCGACACGCCTGCCGGCCATGTCTTCACCTTCGAGCTCGAGGCGGTCGACGAGATGGGCGACCAGTTCACCGCCAGCGCCACCACGCCCGCGGTGGGTGCGAGCTCGGCCCAGCCGGCCTTCGTGTCGGTGGAGGTGACGGACTTCTTCGACTTCACGGAGAGTTCCACCGCGACTGCAGGCATGGAAGTACGTGTCGAGAACATTGGGGGGGACACCATTCCCGATGCCTGGGCCACGCTGCAAACCGAAGGCTCGTCTGTGGAAATCTACTCGGAGGGCGAGGTGTCGTACGGGGGAGACATCTCCGCGGGTGCTGCCCGGGACTTCGACTGGTACCGTGCGGTACGGGTCCACAGCGACCGGCCCATCGAGGTCGAGACGCCGATGACCATCGTGGTGACCGACTCCCTGGAGCGGAGCTGGTCGCTGGACTTCACCTGGACCCACTACAGCATTCCACTGCCGGTGATCGAGTTTGAGGTGGTGGAGCAGTCGGGTGATGGCGACGGTGTACCCGAGCCAGGAGAGGTGGTGACCTTTACCCTTCTCCTCAAGAAGGTCTCGCGCAACACCCCGGATGATGAGAGCCACGCAGACCTTGTGCTGAGCACCGATGACCCTTACCTGCGCTTCGCGGAGTCCACCGCGACGACCACGCCCGTGATGGAGGAGGACGACACCTTCGAGTGGAGCGTGACGACCACCATCCTCGGAGCACACCCTGGCGGCACCGTGCCGCTGACCCTGACCGCCGACCTCTACAACAGCTACGGGGTGGTGCGCATGACCACCACGCAGCCGCTTACCTTCGAGGTGACGCCATGAGCCTGCGCGCAGACGGTGACGCCCGGCTTGGCCTGGCGGGGATGGTGCTTGCGCTGGTGGCCTTTGCCTGTGAGCCGGACGGGGGCAAGAGCAGCAACGACGCAGACGGCGATGGGGTCTCCGCTTCCAGCGACTGCGACGACACCGACCCCTTTGTGGGAGACCGGTCGGAAGACGGCGACTGCGATGGCGTGTCGCGCTCTGATGACTGCGATGACGCCCGCGCGGAGGTGGGGTCACGCTCCTTGGATGCAGACTGCGACGGCAACCTGGTCGACTACGACTGCGATGACTTCGATCCCGGCTCCGACACCCGGGCGGAAGACGGTGACTGTGATGGACTGCGCACAGCGGAAGACTGCGACGACACCGATGAGCTGATCCCGGCCGAAGACGCCGACTGTGATGGGCTCCGGACGGCGGAAGACTGCGACGACACCGACGCCTCCATGCCGGCGGATGATGCGGACTGCGATGGAGCCGCGACGGTGGATGACTGTGATGATGCAGACCCTGGCGTGGGGGCACGGGCCAACGACGCAGACTGCGATGGGTCCATCACTGCGGCGGACTGCGACGACGCCAGCTCGGAAGTGGGCGATCGGGCTCTCGACGCGGACTGCGATGGGGTCGTGACGGCCGAAGACTGCGACGACGGCGACCCTACGCTGCCGTCGGAGACCGACCGGGACTGTGACGGTGCGACGGTGGATGTGGACTGCAGTGACTACAATCCCGATCTGGGGTCGATGCTCGACGATGTGGACTGTGACGGCGTGATTGGAACGGAAGACTGCAATGATGACGACCCGTCCGACACCCGCTCCAACCGCCTCGACGCGGACTGCGACAATGTCCCCACGTCAGATGACTGCGACGACGACGATCCCCGCGTTCCCTGGATCGACGACTGGGACTGCGACGGGGTGATGACCCATCCCGGCGGCGGCGACATGGTGCGGGTCTCCGCGGGCACCTTCGACATGGGCTACCGCGGCACCGAGAGCTGTGACCAGTCGCTCGACTACTGGTGCTGGCACTGCGGGGAGGACCTGCACGAGGTGACCCTCACCCGCGACTACTTCGTGGGCGTCACCGAGTTTACCCGTGCCGAGTACGAGCTGGTCACCGGAAGCGCCGCATCGACCGCGTCTGGATGCAGCGAGCCGGACTGCCCGGCCACCTACATCTACCGCGTGGACATCTACCAGCTCCTCAACGACATGTCGGTGTCGAACGGGTTCACCGAGTGCTACGCCATCGCGAGCTCGGGCTACTGGGAGCCCATCGCCGACTTCTATGCCTGCGACGGCTACCGCCTGCCCACCGACGCCGAGTGGGAGCGGGCCGCGCGCTGCGGCACCGAGACCGAGTGGGCCGGGTCCGATCGCCCCGCCACTGTGTCCGTCCACGACGTCGATGCGCCGGTCTCCGTGGCCTCGCTCGCTCCCAATGCCTGCGGCTTGTACGACATGTCCGGCAACGCCGGAGAGACGGTCAACGACAACTGGAACCGGGACTACTACGACGGGGCCGTCAGTACCGATCCCATGGGGCCGGTCTTCTACTACAGCGCCTACTCGGTGGTTCGAGGGGGCAAGGCGTCCCTCTCCGAGTGCTACGCCGCGACCCATATCCGCGAGCGCGACGACA
>Ga0115012_10002418_pt1 | contig 10916 bp, 9 predicted proteins | sample TroAtlMetagenome_FD_88706 | JGI IMG/M metagenome (GOLD analysis project Ga0115012, IMG submission 88706) | Marine eukaryotic phytoplankton communities from Atlantic Ocean - Tropical Atlantic ANT10 Metagenome | ecosystem: Environmental > Aquatic > Marine > Oceanic | place: Tropical Atlantic Ocean...
GCAGCCTGACCTTCAGGAAATGTATGATGAAAGTCAGGAAGACCCTCAAGAAGCAGAAGCGGCAAAAAGTGATTTAAGCTATGTATCGCTAGATGGAAATATAGGATGTATGGTTAATGGTGCAGGATTAGCAATGGGCACAATGGATACTATTAAATTTTTTGGTGGCAATCCAGCTAATTTTTTAGATGTTGGAGGTACTGCAACGCAAGAAAGAGTAACAAAAGCATTTAAAATAATTTTGAAAGATCCGGAAGTAAAGGTTGTTTTAGTTAATATATTTGGTGGAATAGTTAGATGTGATTTAATTGCAAAAGGTGTTGTAGCTGCGATAAAAGAAGTGGATATTAAAATTCCTGTTGTTGTAAGACTTGAGGGCAATAGTGCTGATTTAGGAGCAGCTATTTTATCTAAAGCAAATACAGCAATTCATAGCATAAACAATCTAGAAGAGGCTGCAAATAAGGCAGTAGAACTAGCAAAATGAGTATTTTAGTTAACAAAGAAACTAGATTATTAGTTCAAGGCTTTACAGGGTCACAAGGAACTCTTCATTCTGAACAATCCATTGAATATGGAACAAATATAGTTGGAGGCGTGACGCCTGGAAAAGGAGGACAAACTCACCTCAATAGACCTGTTTTTAATACTGTTGAAGATGCTATAAAGCAAGAAGAGCCTAATGCCTCGATTATTTTTGTACCTGCAAAATTTTGTAAAGATTCTATATTAGAATCTGCTGAAGCAGGTATTAAGCTGATAGTTTGTATAACAGAAGGTGTTCCCACAATAGATATGCTTGAAGTTAAAAAAAGGGTTGATGCCCTTGGGGTTAGACTTATAGGACCAAATTGTCCTGGAGTAATTACACCTGGAGAAGCTAAATTAGGAATAATGCCTGGCAATATACATAAACCTGGATCTATTGGAATTATTTCTAGATCGGGAACGCTTACATATGAAGCAGTAAAACAAACAACTGATCTAGGGTTTGGGCAGAGCAGTTGTGTTGGCATTGGTGGAGATCCTATTCCAGGCTCTTCTTTTATAGATATGTTAAAACTCTTTGAAGATGATGATCAAACAAAAGCTATTGTAATGGTAGGAGAAATTGGAGGAAATGCTGAGGAATCTGCTGCAGAATATATTCAAAGCAATGTAACAAAACCAGTAATATCATATATAGCAGGCCAAACTGCACCAGCTGGAAAGAGAATGGGTCATGCTGGAGCTATTATCGCCGGGGGTAAAGGAACTGCTGAAGATAAAATAAAAAAATTAAGACAGTCCGGAGTGCATATTGCAGATAACCTTGTCTCCATTGGATCAAAAGTTTCTGAGATTTTGAAATCTTAAACTATAGAGTCTTTTTTATAATCCATCTAAGTCTAGTTATAACTAAAACAGAAAAAATAGTTAAACCTATGATCATTCCATACCACATTCCTTTTGCTTCTAGAGGGCTGCTAAAACCATAATTTGTTAAGAAGTACCCTATTGGCATAGCAAAGATCCAGAAAGATATAAATAATAATATCATTGGTGTAAATGTATCTTTATATCCTCTGAGACTTCCTAATGCACCCATTTGGACTCCATCAGGTAATTGAAATATAGCTGCAAATAAAATTAAAGTTATAGCAAGCTCTTTGACTGGAGCCTCTGTCGTATACAAGCCAATGATAAATGAACCAAATACTAATATTATTATGCTATTTAATAATGCTGTAAAAGAACATAAATATATAGAAGAATATGATGCAAATTTAGCTTGAGATGGATTTTTTTCACCTATAAGGTTCCCCACTCTTGTTGCAGCAGCAAGACCAATCGAAAGAGGCACCATAAAAAATAAACTTGCAATATTAATTGCAACCGTATGTCCGGCTACAACTATTTCACCAAAAACACTTAAAATTATAGCAGCACCAGAAAACATACTTAGTTCAAAAAATATTCCCATACCAATTGGCAGCCCTAATTTAAATACTTCTTCAGTTGTTTCAATTGAAAATGGAGTGAATTCTGAAAATGGTTTAGTTTTTTTATAATTTTTAGAAAAATTAATATAAACAATCAAAACTACCATCATTAAAAAACCAATTATGGATGTTGCTATTCCACAACCCACACCACCAAGTTGAGGTATTCCAAACAATCCATATACAAAAATTATGTCCAATGGAATATTTAATAACATTCCAAAAAAGGCGATTACAAATATTGGTTTAGTCAGTGTCATTCCTTCGCTATAACATCTAAAACATGTATAAATAGTAAAGCAGGCAGTCCCAATTGAGACTGCTTTAAGATAGTCTCCTGATATTTTTGTAATTCCTTTTTTGGTAGGAAGTTGATCTAATATTAAATCTAGATTTGTAAATATTAAGACAATTACAATACATAAAAAAAGAGCAATCCAAAGTATCTCTCTTAATTTTTTACCTATCTCTATAAATTTTTTAGCACCATATAGTTGAGCAATTATTGGTGTTACAGAAAAAATAACGCCTGAAATAAAAAACCAAATAGCATTGCCAAAAGCTGTTCCCAAAGCTAGACCTGCTAGATCATTTGCACTAGCTCTTCCAGCAACTATAACGTCAGTTGCTCCCATAAGCATATATGACATTTGAGAGCCAAAAATAGGCACACCTATTTTTATTAGTTGTTTAAACTCTATAATGTATTTATTAATCAATTTATTAATTATTTTTTTGCTACTTTATCATATTAAAAATTACAAAAAAGGAGATTGTTATTAGAAAAGATAATAGACCATATTGGCTAAAGAAATTAGCTACTAAGATAAATAAAATATATGTAAGACATTTCCTAAAACCTCAATTTAAATATTTGGGAAAAGGCGGTGCTTATTTTAAACCTAGATACATTAAGGTGTTTGGTAATAGTGTTTATGTAGATGATTATCCAACGTTGATAGGCGCTAGCGATGCAAATATTCAATTTACATCATGGAATATTGGTGATCATCAAGGCGAGATTATTATTGGTAAATACTCGTTAATTACTCCAGGCGTCAGAATTATGGCTGCAGAAAAAATTGAAATAGGTGATGCATGCATGATTGCTCATGGCACATATATATCTGATGCAGACTGGCATGGTATTTATGATCGAGCTCAACCTGTAGGAAGAACAAAGCCTATAAATATAAAAGATAATGTTTGGATTGGAGATAGTGCAATAATTTGCAAAGGAGTAACAATTGGTAAAAATAGTATTATTGGAGCAGGCTCTGTAGTCACAAAAGATGTTCCTGAAAATTGTATTTATGCTGGCAATCCAGCAAAGTTCATTAAGAAACTTGATGAAAAAGAATTTAATACAAGAAAAGATTTCTTTAATGATCCAAAAAAACTTGCACATGATTTTGATATGCTCGATAAGCATTCTCTTAAAAACAATACCATCTTCAACTGGATTAAAAGCTTGATTTATCCAGATAATTCTCATTAATTGGCCCAGTTTCAGTGTTATTATTATTTATATATTAAATATATTACTAATTTGGCACACAAATTGCATATATAAAAAACATAACAGGGGCGATTGTGAACAAAGATAACAGCATATCAATATATAGAGCTAAAAAATTGATTAAGAATATTCTTAATCAAACTATTGATAATCCAAACATTCCAGATTCTTTAAATTTTTTTCATGCAGACACATATAGATTTTATTTCTTAATGAGTTTTATGTGGGAATATTTGGAAGGAAATGAAATATCTCAAGAATATGCTATTACTCTTGTACCAAAAAAATATGCTTCTAGAATAAAGCGCCTTCAAGTTCTTAAACAAGCTGTTAAGCTTAATTATATAAATGAATCTAATTCTCAAGTAGATAAGAGAAGAAGGATATATAAGCCTACAGAAAGTCTCTTAAAAGATTTTTTCATATATACAGATAATGTATTTATGGAATCAAAAGCAGTTTAATAAAATCTACCTATATAACTGCTTTTTATTTACAATTAACACATGTCTAAAATAGTCAAAACTGATGACGAGTGGAAAACCTTGCTTAATGAAGAAAGTTATAGAGTAACAAGACAATCTGGAACAGAGAAACCGTTTTCAGGTAAATATTGGGATTTTAATGGCAAGGGAAACTATAAATGTATTTGTTGCGGTCAGATCTTATTTGAATCAGATACTAAATTCGATGCAGGTTGTGGCTGGCCAAGTTTTTTTATACCAAAAGAACAGAGCCTAATAGAGGAATTAGATGACTGCTCATTTGGAATGAAAAGAACAGAGGTTAAATGCATAAAATGTGATGCGCATCTTGGACATGTTTTTAATGACGGCCCTATGCCTACAGGGCTAAGATATTGTATAAACTCTGCATCTCTAGATTTTGAACAAGATAGTTAAAAATCCCGATAAGCCCATTGAATTTCTTGCTAATTTGAGGAAAGTTGTAACTGGCACAGGTTTTTCAAGATTTTTTGGATTAGTTAGAGACATCCCTACTACAAATCTACTTGGAGCATCGATTTTTCATGATATTTTTGTAATATGCCTAAAAATCCCCAATTTATTTAGAAGATTTTTTGCTGAGGGGGCTTTCAATCAAGCTTTTGTTCCAATATATGCAGAATATGAAAAAGATAAAGATATTAATAAAACATATGAATTTTTAAATGCAATATTTGGAACATTATTATTTTCATTATTTATTTTTACGTTATTAGTTTTAATCTTTGCACCAATTTTTATCTTTTTATTTGCACCTGGTTTTTATTTTGATCCAGTTAACCAGGATATTTCAATTAAGGTTTTAAGAATAATGTTTCCGTATCTTGCATTGATATCATTAGTAGCTTTTGCTGGGGGTATACAAAATACCCATCAAAAATTTTCTATTCCAGCTTTCACACCTGTTATTTTTAATTTATCTCTAATAATTGCAGCTATCTTTATAGCTCCAAAATATGATATGCCTATATATGTTTTAGCCTGGGGTGTTTTGTTAGCTGGATTTATACAAGCTTTGATTCAAATAGCACCTTTAAGAAGTATTAATAGACTACCTATACCAAAATTAAATTTTAAAAATCAGGGTGTTAAAAGATTTCTTATAGTAGTTTTTCCAGCAATTTTAGCTGGAGGAATAATACAGATCAATTTGCTAGTAGATACAATTTTTGCTTCATTGCTTGAAACAGGAAGTCCTACATGGCTATATGTTTCTGATAGACTTGTTCAGTTTCCAATGGGTATATTTGCAATAGCTGTTGGAACCGTACTTTTACCAACGTTATCAAAAATAGATATAAATAAAGAAAGATTTGTTTTTATTAACTCAATAAAAAAAGGACAAAGATTTGTTTTATTTATTGGCATACCTTCTCTTATAGGTTTAATGTTTTGCGCAGAAGATCTAATAAGTACAATTTTTTACAGAGGAGCTTTTACTGAGTTCGATGTGCATAAATCTTCTTATAGTTTGATTGCATTTTCATTTGGATTACCATTTTTTATGTTAATGAAAGTTTTGACACCGGCTTTTTTTGCACGACAGGATACAAAAACACCCATGTATGTTGCGATCATATCTCTTTTATTAAATGCTTCTTTAAATTATTTATTAGCATTTAAATTTGGCTTTGGTCATGTAGGCATTGCTATTGGTAGTTCAATAGCAGCATTGGTAAGTGTTCTTATTTTAGAAGCGATTCTTTACAAAGATGGTTTTTTAAAAATAAATAGTATCTTTAATAGATTTAATTTAATGATTTTAGCTTCAAGCACAGCTCTTGTTATTTTTCTCTACTTTTTTACATCTTATACAAATTTTATAGAGTTGAAACAAATCGAAAGACTATTCTTTTTATTTATAGAAATAATAATTTCTATTGCTATTTATTTTTCAATTTCTAGATTTGTTTTCCAGCGACCATTAAGAGAGATATTTAATTAAAATGTATTTAATAAGAGGACAGCACAACCTTGATTTATTTAAATCTAGATTTAAAGATATAAAGCTTTCTGGAACTATTGGCAATTTTGATGGATTGCATTTAGGCCATCAAGCTATTTTAAATAAAATAAAAAAGAACTCTAAAACATTCGATTCAAAAACAATTGTATTTTTTACTGAGCCACATGCCTCAGAATATTTTGCAACTATAAAAAATATTGATAATAAAGTTCCTCCAAGAATATGTTCATGGAGAGAAAAGTTTAAGCAGCTAGAGAAAAACGATATTGATTTTGCCTTTTTTTTAAAATTTAATAATTCACTTAGAGCCATGCTTCCAGAAGACTTTATCTCTGAAATACTAGACTCCATTAATTTAAAGAGTTTTACTGTTGGCGATGATTTTAGATTTGGAGCTAACAGAGAAGGGGATACAGATCTTTTGAGGGCTTGGGGAAAAGAAAAAAATATACTTGTAGAAAACACAGAAACAATTAGGTTTGAAGGTGATCGAGTAAGTAGTACCAGGGTAAGACAAGCTCTTATAGCTAATGATTTTATACTGGCTGAAAAACTCCTTGGAAGGCCATATACGTTTTCTGGGAAAGTTGTTCATGGTCAACATTTAGGAAGAACTATTGGCATCCCAACCGCAAATTTGTGGCTGCCTAAACAAAGGCTTCCAATTAACGGTGTCTATGCAGTTGAATGCAGTCTTGAGAACAATGAATATCAGGGTATAGCAAATATGGGTTTAAGGCCTACAGTTGGAGGTGATAGCCCTGTATTAGAGGCCCATTTATTTGATTTTAATGATGATATCTATTCCAAAAGATTGAGAGTTAAATTTATTAAAAAAATAAGAGATGAAAAGAAATTTGATAATTTAGACATGTTAAAATTGCAAATTCAAAAGGATATTTCAATTGCTAAAAATTTTTTAAATAATTCCAATGACAACTAATTATAGAGATACATTAAATCTACCAGAAACAGATTTTTCCATGAAAGCTGGATTGCCGAAAAAAGAGCCTGATATTCTAGATTTTTGGGAAAAAACATATCTGTATAAGAAGATTAGACAAAAATATAAAGGCAAAGAATTATTTTTACTTCATGATGGGCCTCCTTATGCTAATGGTGCTATTCATTTAGGACATTCAGTAAATAAAGTTTTAAAAGACATCACTATTAAGTCAAAAACTCTTCAAGGGCTTGATGCGCCATTTATTCCAGGCTGGGATTGTCATGGTCTTCCTATTGAATTAAATGTTGAAAAGAAGCATGGCAAAAATAGTGATTTAGTAAGAAATAAAGAAACATTTCAAAAAGCTTGTAAAGAATATGCTGAATTGCAAGTAAATAATCAGCGAGATGATTTTAAAAGATTGGGAGTTATAGGTGATTGGCAAAATCCGTATATGTCTCTTGATTCAAGTTTTGAATCAGATGTTGTTAGGGCTTTAGGTAAAATATATGATGCTGGCCATATTGAAAAAGGTGAAAAGCCAGTTCATTGGTGTCAAGACTGTGGTTCAGCTCTTGCCGAGGCTGAAGTAGAGTACAAAGAAAAAACTTCAAAATCTATTGATGTAACATTTAAAGTAGACAAAGATTCATTACCCAAGATTAATAAAATCTTTAAAACAAATATATCTGAATCAATATCTTTTGTTATTTGGACAACAACACCATGGACTATCCCATCTAATGTTGCTGTTTGCATAAACGCAGAATTAGAATATTCATTAATTGATGTTGAAAATATGTACATAGTTGTCGCATCTGACTTGATTGACGAATGCATGAAGAGATGGGGAAAGAAAGGGAATGAAGTGTCTAAAATATCTGGTAAATTAATTAAAGATATTGATCTTCTTCATCCATTTCTAGATAGAAAGTCAATATTATTACATGGAGACCACGTTACTACTGAAGCAGGAACTGGATGTGTTCATACAGCGCCAGCCCATGGTATTGATGATCATCTAATATGCAAAAAGAATAACATAAAACCTATGAAAGCTTTAAATAGCATGGGGTTTTTTAAAGATGAAATTGAATTTTTAAAAGGATTACCAGCAATAAAGGCAGATCCGCTAGTAATAAATAGGTTGGAAGAAACAAACTCTTTAATGCATATGGATGAGTATATTCATTCTTACCCTCATTGTTGGAGACATAAAACCCCACTTATTTTTACATCTACCCCTCAATGGTTCATTTCAATGAGTAAAAATAATTTGCTAAATGAGGCAAAAGAAACGATTAATAAAGTAAATTGGGAACCATCATGGGGACTTCAAAGGATTGAATCTATGTTAGAAGACCGACCTGATTGGTGTATTTCAAGACAAAGAAATTGGGGAGTTCCAATTACATTGGTCGTTCACAAAGAAACTGGGGAAATTCATCCAGACCAATCAAAATTATTTGAATCTTTTGCAAATGAAATTCAAAAAAATGGTATCTCAATTTGGGATAAATTAGAACTAAAGGATTTTATATCCGATGCTGATGATTACATTAAAATAAAAGACTCTTTGGATGTTTGGTTTGATTCAGGCGTTACACACTATGCAGTTTCTTCTAAGCATTTTGAAAAAAATATTGTAGCTGACCTATATTTAGAGGGATCAGACCAGCATAGGGGTTGGTTTCAATCTTCTTTGTTAACAAGTATCGCAATGAAAGGAAATGCTCCTTATAAATCGGTATTAACTCATGGATTTGTTGTAGATGAAAATGGAAGAAAACAATCAAAATCATTAGGCAATGTTGTTTCTCCTCAAAAGGTTTGGGACAACTTAGGTGCTGACATAATAAGACTTTGGGTCGCATCTACTGATTTCAGAAGTGAGATGGTTGCTTCTGATGAAGTACTAAAGCAAACTTCTGATCAATACAGAAGAATAAGAAATACTTTTAGATTTATCCTTGGTAATATTAATGATTTCTCATCTAAGGATAAAATCAATTTTGAAGACCAGGTTGAGTTGGACAAATGGATTATTATTGAAGCAAACAAACTTCAAGAAAAAGTAATAGATTTATATAACTCTTATTCATATCACAAAGCAGTTCAAAGTATTCATAATTTTTGCGTAAATGAGCTTGGTGGTATTTATTTAGACATTGTTAAAGATAGACTTTATACAAGCAAGACTCATTCAATAGCAAGAAGATCTTGTCAGACAAGTTTAGTAGAATTATTAAACACGTTAGTAAGGTTAATAGCACCGATTCTCTCATATACTGCTGAGGAAATTTGGCAATCATGCCCAATTCTTAACAATCAAGAGGAATCAGTATTTCTGTCAAATTATCTAAGTACCAAAAATGAGCACGATTTAAAGATTAATGAATCTGAATGGAAAAGGCTATTTGAAATAAAAGATTCTGTTAATCAATCCATAGAACAACTTAGAAATGATAGCAAGCTAAAAGGCTCTCTTGATGCAGTTGTAAACATAGAGGCAAATGATGATGATTTTTCAATTCTTGAAAGATTGGGTGCAGAGTTGCATTTTCTTTTTATTTCTTCAGAGGCAAATATAACAAAAGGCTCCTCATTAAAGATTGCTATTGCTAATTCAGAGCATGAGAAATGCACCAGATGTTGGCATAGAGATATTTCAGTAGGAAAGAATGATTTGCATAGAGAAATATGTCAGAGATGTATTACAAATATTAGCGAAGATGGCGAGCAAAGAAGTTTTGTCTAAAATAAAAGTTATTGTATTTATTGCGGTGCTTATATTTTTAGATCTACTTACAAAGAATCTAGCATCAAATAATCTTGAATATGGATTATCAAATGAAACATTTTTTCCATTTGTTGATTTTTTATTAATTTATAACTCTGGTATAGCCTTTGGTATTTTTGATGGTAAAGGTGCTTATGTATCTTATTTTTTATTGGCATTAACTTTTCTTATAAGCATTTATCTAATATGGCTAATTTACAATGAAGAAAATTTTAAGAAAAAAATAGGACTTTCTTTTGTAACAGGAGGCGCTTTTGGAAATATTTTTGATAGATTAGTTGATGGAAAAGTAACTGATTTTTTACATCTAGAAATAATGAATTTTTCTTTTTTTGTTTTTAATTTAGCAGATCTTTTTATAACAATAGGCGCAATTTTAATTATATACTTTGAACTTATTTACAAACCAAATAATGATTAAAGAAATAAAATTAGCTAATCCTAGAGGTTTTTGCGCTGGTGTGGATAGGGCTATAGACATAGTTAATAAAGCTCTAGATATATACGGAGCTCCTGTATATGTAAAACATGAGGTTGTACATAATAAAGTTGTGGTAAATGATCTAAAGAAAAGAGGGGCTATTTTTGTAGAAAATATTAATGAGATCCCTGATGAATCTTTAGTAATTTTTAGTGCTCATGGTGTATCAAGTGAAGTAGAAGAGACAACTAAATCTAGAAATTTAAATTATTTTGATGCCACATGTCCACTTGTTACCAAAGTGCATATGGAAGTAATAAAACATGCAAAAGCTAACAAAGATATTATTTTAATTGGTCATGAAGGTCACCCAGAAGTTGAAGGAACTATGGGGCGCCACATAAATTCCAAATATAGTTCAATATATTTAGTTCAAGATGAAAAAGACGCAAAAAATATTGAAATAAAAAATGAAAAAAATTTAGCTTTAGTAACTCAAACTACATTAAGTGTTGATGAGACCAAATCTATAATTAAGATACTAAAAAATAGGTTCCCAACTATTATTATTCCAAAGAAAGATGATATTTGCTATGCAACACAAAATAGACAGGATGCTGTTAAATCAATACTGCAATTATGTGATTATTTAATAGTTATTGGATCAAAAAATAGCTCTAACTCTAGACGACTGAAAGAGCTGGCACTTAAGAACGATGTTGAGTCAGTTCTTATTGATGATAAAAGTGACATAGACTTAGAATTACTTGCTAAAA
>Ga0115012_10002423_pt1 | contig 10903 bp, 6 predicted proteins | sample TroAtlMetagenome_FD_88706 | JGI IMG/M metagenome (GOLD analysis project Ga0115012, IMG submission 88706) | Marine eukaryotic phytoplankton communities from Atlantic Ocean - Tropical Atlantic ANT10 Metagenome | ecosystem: Environmental > Aquatic > Marine > Oceanic | place: Tropical Atlantic Ocean...
AAAGTGCCGAAAGTATTATTCTCAAAAATATTACGCATAAGAGGTACCAAATCACGCTCGCTATTATCTAAATCGATGACTATTTCATCGTGGACAATGTGTGAAATAAATGACTTTTTATCACTTAGAAAATCATCCAATTTCAACGCTTGCTGAAGTACTATATCGGATGTTGTGCTTTGGATCAAGTAATTAAATGCTTTTCTTCGCTCTACTTCAATACTGCGATTAAATGGAGTACTGATGTGCCCATCACTGTAATACTCATCCAATAGTTTATCACGATCATAAAAGTTGTTTTCAATTACTTTTGATTCAGGATTGTACAGCCAAGCAAAAAACCTCTCTTTTGCCTCTTCTCTCTCAACATGGCCACCGAAAACATTTTTACAGTTCCACAAATGAATATCGTAATCAGGCTGCGGCTCATTTGATAAGGCAAGAACAGTTCTGATTTCGGCGCCGTTATAATCAAGACTCATAAACCAATCATTTTTAGGCTTTACAATTTGCCTCAATTGCTTTTTTAAGGTCAAGATAGGAAACGAGTTGCTGAACGTGGTTAGGCGTCCTGTGGCGGTGCCAAACAAGTTATAGTCTATGAAGCGTGGTCCATTCATTAATTTTTGTATGCGTGTTCGGTCTCTACTATTAATCAATAGGTTTCTTGAATCTTTAGTGTCGAGAAGGAGATCATTAAATTTAATCTTATGCAGCAGCCTGTGAACTTTGGATAAGTGATCGTAGTTTTCTGGCTTTTCAAAATTATCAAAGACATGTTGCGTAATTTTGTTTTTGATCTCGCAAAACTCAAGTAAAAAATCGTGGGGGACTAAATCAAAAAAACACAATTCACGTAAATTGATTTTAGCAATTTTAAATGATTTTAAGTATGCTCTGAATTTAGCTTGAGATGCCGATAACGCTTTGTTGTAATGCGCGGGACACACTTGTTGTAAATTTTGTCCGCCGACATATAACCAAGCGTATTCAATATCCGTATCAGTCAGAGCCCCTGAATGACGCCATGTCTTACTGAGCCCTTCGGGCATAGAATCAAAAAATAATTTACCGTTGGTATAGACACCAACACATTCACTTTTGTCGTCTAAAGTTTGGAAGTACAAGCTTATCTCCGTGTCCCTTTTTAGAGCGTGCTACATTATAACTCAGTGAACCACGATAGTCAAATGGTTGATTAACAATATTTTCAAAAACAAAAAGTGAATCTGCTAAGTCTTTGATATTATATACAGAAAAACTGTCGGTGTAAAGTCTTGATTTTTCACTATCGCTAAATTGCTTCTCCTCTTCAAGTATACGAATATCAAAATACAACTTCAAAAAGCTTTTTTCACTAAAAATACTTTTTAATTCATTAATGGTATATTTTTCAGGTGTCACATATCTTCTAATTGTTCTTCCATTGCAAATTTCTAGATGTGATATATTTTTTAAAATAACTTTATGATATAAATTGTGTAAATACAAAACAAACTTATCAAAATACAGGATATCGGGTCTTTCATAGTATGAACTAATCAAGCTGTTAGTATTGACGGGACTTATATAATTACTGCTGTATTTCAACATTTCGTCCGAGCCAATATCTGCTACAATTCTCCATGGTATGTTTTTATCAACCATAAACCCATAAGAACTGCATGCATTAAGAAAAAATTCCCATGAATCACTATCTACAAAGTTTTGAATTTTACTTAAATCATTAAAATAATCCTCATCGGCAATTTCAATTACCAAGCCGCTGACATTTGCCGGACAATACTTGCTTTTTATGTAAGCAGAAAAAGTAAAAGGTATAGTTGGTAAGGATTTTTGTATAATTTCGAAGAAATGGTTTATGAATTCTTTAAAATTGAGAACCTTAATATTTTTTTCTTTAAAAAACTGAACGATAGTGTCGGTATACGTTTTTTGATGCTCTGCAAATAATTCAAACGGGTCTTCATAAGATTTATGTACTCTTAGATGACTTAAAAATTTGTGATTTGGATCAATTTTATTGTTAGCAACTTTTTTCTCAAACTGGAACTGTAAATCCTTAAAAGCGTCGATAACAAAATCAAGCGCTAACTGTTGATTTGACGTGACTAAGGCAGCGTTTACGTCTTTGAGTCCAGACAAACGCTCACTTGAAGCATACATTGGCATAAAATTTCGCGATACCCTGCCATATAATAATTTTTCACCAAAATTGAAATCTGTTAGATTTGAATACGCTATTTGTTGCGGCCAGACGATACCATTATAAATTATTCTTTTGTTGTACGTCAAAAAACTTCCTTCACCACCAGTTTTAAATTTTGAGTCTTCAGCCATCTTTTTGTTCCTTAAAGTTTCTGTCCGGCGCCGTATCCGATGACATTCTGTTCTCCCGTTATAGAAGTGTGAGCGGCTGCGGACTCTTCTCTTGGAGATTCAGGATTGTCATCCAAACGGCTAAGATCCGTAACACCACTAGAGCCTTCATAATATCCAGCAACCGCATTGGTACCCAGTTTGCCTGCAGCTGACTGGGCTGTGTTACATTTCGCTGATTTCATCTCATTCGATCCGCGAGCCGTTTCGACAATTGCGTTGTCTTTTGCAGACATAGCTGCTGCAACCCAAACGGCATTCAATTTAGTGTTGGCAATACCCGGGCCAAGTTCATGATTGGCTTTTGTGATCATGTAATAGCCGCCAACACCCAAATCTGTTAAATCAAATTTAGTTTTACTAGCGGCTGCTGTAGTCGGGGCAAAACCTTGGGGGTCCACAAAAATATAATTACCCGGGAAAGTGGTCATATTGGCATACGAATCAATTTCAACATCATATACCTCTCTAAGTTGATGCAGCCCATCGTAACCTTCCTGCTCAAATCTCACTTCTTTGAGTCCGGGTGTGTCGGTTTTGTTAAGGCTTATTGTTTTTAGTAAGCCTTTTTCTTTGCCCAGCATATAATGAAAAATACCTCTTTTTTCATCTTCTGTCTTTTGCCCATTCATCAAATTTAGCGGCTGTGTGCGACCAGCATAAAAAATAAAATAATTCATTTCTGACGCCATGCCCGGATTCGGTCTATCGTAAGGCGATTTACCTCTTAGATTAAGTATTGCTTTTGGGTCATCTGCATTAATATCTCGGGCATCTTTTCCTAAAAGATTAAGTCTATTATATTTGTTTTTAAATTTACCCTTGAGTAGTTGGGTGATTTCATCAACCGGGGGTGTTCCTTTCTGAGAGGCACCGGTGGGGTACGATGTAACAACACCTTCGAATAATCTGGTTTTCTGTTTAATCGAGAAGGGATAGCAGCTATCATCATTTAAAAAATTTCTTAATAAATCATTAAACAAGTCTTTTAAAAACTGTGTGAGTGGATAAACAGCTTGATTTTTCTTAAGTAACTTAGACGTCAGCCATTCTGAAAAATATTTAACTGAAATAGGCACATCGGCAAAATTAACGTACCTAACAGACTCGTCAGCGTGATTAACTATCTCCAGTGGACCTAGAATAAGTCTAAACTTTTCATACTCTTTAACAGCTTTAGTTAGTGCCGTAGTTTCAGTTTGTAAAATTTCTTGCGATATTGGAACTGACTGGTACGCTGGAGCGGCAACTAATTTAGATTTAAGATCTACAAGAAAATCCGTCATGCTTCCCATAATTACATTTAAAAGGTCACCAACATAGAAAAACGGTATATTGACAGAATCTGCGCCAGTTACCATGAGGGCGCCGGCCATTTCTTTTCTTTTGTTTTCATCGTCAGTGCCTTCTTTAATTCCGCTGCTGAAAGCTTCGAGTAAATCGTTGTTTAAATTTTTCTTTAATTCTTTGTCGCCTTTCGTGATTCCGTTGGCTGTTATATCATGGTAAGGTCCAAGTTTGATGACTGACTCTAGGTCCTCTCTGCTCAAATTTAAGTAATGAATGTAATTCCCAAGAAAAAGTTGATTAATCAATCTTGCGTGCATAGCTTGTTTCTCAAGCTTGATAGTTTCTTGATCTGCTGCTTTTATTTCTTTAATTTCCTTTCTAAGTTCTTCGGCTTCTTTGCAGCCTTCGGCAGCATTAGAAATAGTACGATTTGCTGACTCAAAAGCAAGTTTTCTTCTTAGAATATTGCTAAAAGTTTCAGAATCAGTGAAAATATCCATGGTTGGTTTTGAATAAAATTCTTCGATATATGCTAGATACTCAATATTAAAAGTAACTCTCCCGAATTCATCAAAATCAAAATTATGAGTTACAGGAGTCAAATTTACGGAAACGTAAGTATTTTTTAATGCTCTTTTGAGTCCACTAGCAGGTCCGCGGCCGTTAGGCATTTGCCAGCCAAAAACAGCTTTTAATCTAAAATTAAGCTCATCGCCTGTTTTGTACTTTCTTATTTTATCGGATTTCACCGCTTTGCCAGTTTTTAAAGCAAGGTCAATATATCTGAAGGTCCCATTCCCAAAATCGCGCTCCATCAAGAGTTCATCAAAATCATGAGCAAAAATTGAAACAGTTGCTTTTATGCATCGTTTTTGTGCAAACATGTCTTGACCGTCGAACGTAACATTTAAGGCTTTAAGCCCTACGCCGTATCCTCTTTTGGCTTTGTTTTTTAAAAGACTTACAATATCGCCATCTTTGTTCTTGTACCCGATGTCGTTAAAATACGAATCGAAAGCTATCTCAGTTTCATAGGCATCTCTTTCATTAGAATCTGCACTGGTAACTTTGTATAGTCGTATCATAGGCTGCAAGCTTGAAAGTTGGGCCGGCTCAATATCATAAAACTTGTTCATTTTAGGATATTGAGTTAATTTATTCATAAATCCGAATGATTCGCCATCAACGACCAAGGGAGCATTAGCTTTAGTTCCTACACTAGCTTGATATGGTAATCTTCTTCTTGTTTTTTCTTTTTCGCCATCGGCTGTTGTGCCGTTTTTGGATAAATCAGTATTGTCTAGTGCATAACTATATTCAGCAAGAGGTGCAATTTGACTAAGTAGAATACATTGCTCCTTATATTGAAGATCATATGAGAAATCAAGTGTTAAGGTTCCGGGACGAGTTGCCGCATACTGTTCCTCAGAGTCCTGAACAGCCTTTTTCATATCACCATGTTGCTTAACGCCTGCCTGCACATTTTCGTAAAGGTCTTTAGAGCCTTCTGTACCTAAATTTTGTATTTCGTCGTTTAAAGTTTCAATACAAGATGAACCCGGGTCTAAAGCTTTGCCGCCCAACTCAGGCCCCTGAAGCACAGCATCAGCTTCGGAAATAGCTTGCTCAAAATTTGCAAACTGAGTATCGAACTGCGCTCGTTTGGGGCTATCTTTGTATTGATTGGTTGATTTAAAACTTTGTATCTCCGACAAAATTCTTTTATGTGAATCGAGCAATCCACTGCGTCCAGAACTCTTAACTGCTCTAAAGCGCTCTGCTCCTTTTTGCATACGCTCTTTTTCTGCAGTCGATATACTTCTAGAGCCGTCTGTTATTCCAAAAAGTTGACCATCGTCTTTGTTGAACCTTGTCAATGAATATTTTAAAGTGCTTGCGGGTCCGTCTTCTGCTTGCATTGAAGTACGATCAAATCCGCTGGGATATTTTCCGAATTCATTGAGGATAAGATCTAAAGTTGAAGTTGCCGCGGATTTAGCTTGATTTATTTTGCTGTTATAGTCATTAGCGCCTTTTTTAACGCAAACTTGTGACTTATCTATGGCCTCGCATGGTGTTAGCCCATCAGCATTTTTTGTGTCATATGCTTTATTTAAGTTTCTGTTCGGAGTGTTTTTATTGGTAGTAACGCCGCTGGCTACACATTTTGTATTGACTGGGCCTTGAGACATTTTAAACTCCCAACACCGTACTAACTTCTTCCAAATTTAAAGGTATCTCAATAACATCACCTTTTCGAATATGAGCTTCTGTTGGATAACCATTGTACCATGCTATAATCCACCATAACTCAGGGTCATTATAATACTTATCAGCTAAATTGTAAAATCGATCTCCGTATTTCCATATGTGGGTGTCTCTACTAAGCGAAGCTCTTTCATCGATATTAGGATGATACAGCAACGGCGTACCATACTGGATAACACTCTTGAGTTTACGACTTCTTCTCAGTGGCGCGTAATATTCGCTATCGTTTCTAAATTTAGTATATGCGTCATATCTTGACATTTTTAATAATTCCTTTTTTAATAGCTATCTATGCCTTTGGCAATTTGTCGATCAAAGGTTGATGAACCGCCTTCATCATCATAGCCGGCTTGGTTCATTCTCTCACCCTGAACAGCACTAGCTATATAAGCGCGTTTCGCATCATTTTTAATATAACCTTTTTCGCCTTTCTTTTTCTCAAGACGTTCAGTATCGCGCTGGAGTCGACCTTTCCCGCCAAATAGCCCCTTTCTGCCAAACATACCAGAATATCTAGCTTCTGCTGCTTGACGTGCTTGCTCAAGTTTAACGCGATCTTCTTGTGCTTGCGCGGCGGCATTCCAAGTATTGCCTTCGGCATTGTTATTATTTTGACCAGCATCGTACAGTGAAACCCCATAAGGGAATAATTCTTGCTTAAAGTTCTGCCCTTCCCAGCCAAGAGGGTGCTCATGAATCGGCGTGAATGAAACCACAACTTCTATGACTTTGGGCAAAACTGTATTTTGTACAGTGGAGCGAGTGGTTGTATCTAATTTTTCAAAAACACCTGATTCTCTGTTTTCTAAATTGTGATTGATCGTAAGGCTAGAAATGAACCCTAATTGTCCGTATCCGGGTGAGAGTCCTCTAGATTTGTAATCATTGTAATATGTTGATTTTGTTTTCAAGTTTCTAAAGTTAGCTTGACCTCCTTTAGAAACATTTGTTCCTACCATATTCTGTAACAAGTTCATAATTTTAAGTCTAACAAGCGGCCCTTGCCCTATTGTTTGTGCCTGATCAGCTTTATGGTAATTTGGGTACACAAACTGTGTCAATCTCTGCACTTTACCAAGATTTTCAAATGCTTCGCTTTCACTTGCTGCCGGAACAACAAAACTTAATTGTATGCTTCTTTGTGTTTGTACAAATGTGTGTATCGGATCCGCTCTACCAAATACAGTCTCAGAGTTCCAATTTGGTGTGTAGGTTTCATTATACGCAGTTATAAAAGCTTTAAAATACACACTTTTTTCAGAGCCAACATGCTGAAATGACATATAGAGTTTCTTAAGGTTTGCTAAGCCATCTGAACCGTCAGCATAGAAAACATCATCTTTGCGTCCAACGTCGTTCTTTTTATAGCGGTGTGCATCAAATATTTGATTATAAAAATCATTGGCGGTACCTGTTTCATCGAATTCATCAGCCATTTATTAGTTTCTCCCTGATATACTATTAGATATGTTCTTGTTTGAAATTTTCTGTACAACTCTGCCAAGTTTTTCATCACCGATCCTAACATCGAAGACTGCTGTTTCGGGTCCACTGTTGACATAAGTGGTTTTAGCCGTTGTTTGCGAGATATTAGTGTTAGCTGCTGTGGTTGCTGCGGCGCGCGCCATCGATGCTGGTTGAGTGGCTGCAGCAACTTCCATTGATCTGTTCATCACATCGTTATTTCCAACAGACGCCTGTATTTGCAGTGCTTCGCCTACATCAGCCATAGCACTGCCCAAAGCAAATGCGTTTGTCACAGGGACTTCGGCTATGGCAGCAGCAATTTTTTCAATATTTGCAGCTGCGGCGGGATCTGTGAGCGCGGTGAAAAACGCAACCACACCGCCCATAATAGAACTAAAAATACCGCCGATTGTTTCCAGCATACCCTTGAATGCGGTAAACGGAGTCATGAGTGCTTCGATTGATTGAGCCAATAATCCACCGGTGAACATATCAAAGAAGCTTGGAGAGTTCTTTTCGGCAAAAGCATCCATCAAGTATCTGATTCCCCCAGCCAAAAGTGTTAAAACAGCAACAACTGCTTTGGCACCTGCAACGAACGGCCATAATTTAGCCATTAATACTACTCCAATTGCTATTCCCAAGCCTTTCAAAAATGGCATTGCTGCCTCTGTGACTTGTATTATATTGTCCATTCCGCCGAAAAATCCAGCAAGACCACCGGTGATATCTTGTAAAAGTTTAAATAAGCCGATAAACGGAGCAAATATTCCTTCTATAATCAGCCCTAAAGCTGACACCTTGTCAGTTCCAACTTTTATTGAGTCTATAAACATCAATATAGCCCCAATAGCGGCTCCCCATGGTCCAAAAAACAAGCCGGCCATGGCACCTCCCAATATTTTAAGAGCCATTGCATTGTCTGAAAGGAATGTTAACAAACTACGCATGCCATCAATCACTGGTGTTAGTATTGGAATCATTTGAGCAAATACGGCATTTAGCTGTTCTTGGAACGACGCAAGTGTTTTGGCTCTTTCGGCAGCTTCTTCAAAATCTTGTGATGTTTTCTTAGTTTCTTCTGAGACCGAATCCATGTTACCACTTAGCGTAAGCGCCAGATCACCTACGCTGTCAAGCCCAAGAGCATCTTTGTAAAAGTTCTTCTGATAGTATGACATGTCATCAAACGATAATCCAGTATCCAAAATTGAATCTCGGATCATTTCAAATCTAGCAGTTGGATCAGTCTCCATCATAAGATCCATGGCATTTACAAAGTTGCCACCAAGAGCAGCATTCAGCTTACCAGCTTGTCTAGCTGCACCTTCAAAAGTATCAAATTGGTTTACAATGTTAAGCAATTTGTTGACCTGTAAACCAGTGACCTTAGCGGCTGCAGCTAAATCTCTAAACGCTTCATCACCGTTTTCGCCTAATTTCATTAATGTATCACCTGCTTCGGCAAATTGGCCAGCAAGCATGTCTGGGGCGACACCAAGCTCTTCAGCAAATTTTTGGAGATCTAACATTGATTGGCTGGCGTCTTCTGAACTCATCGACAGCCCTTTTGTAGCTATTTGAATACCTTGGGCAAAGTTTTCATTAGAAACACCAAGTTTATCTAAAACAGCACCAGTTTTAATTAAGCCATCTCTAGTTTCTTGATCTTGAAATGTAAAATCTGTGAAAGTATTAAATAACGATGTGGCAGATTTGGACATATCTTCCGCTGTGGCGGTGAATTTACGGCCTTCCTCATAAGTTCTCGAAATAGAGCGCGCAAAGTCCTCAGAGGCGCCTGTAGCCTTCATAAACGCATTCTCTGCGTCTCCCAAGGATACAGCCAGCGTTAAAGTCTGCTCTACTAGGCTCATTAGAGCTAAAGCACCCATTTGTTTACCAGCAGCTTTAAGACCAGCACCTAAGCTTTCAGAGCCCACAACAGCCTCTTGTATACTGGTGGTCAGTTCACCCTTCATACTGCTAGCAATGCCGCTTAAGGCGCCTTGAATGCCGCTAGCATCACCACTAAACAAGCCTTGAGCAATGTCACTAGCACCTCTACCAAATGTTTCCAGCCTACTTTCTAATTCTTCAAGATCAGCTAATCTTTTGGCTGCGGCGCCGAGAAGTTTGCCTTCTTCTTTCATTTGCTGCTTTAAGGCTCTAATTTCAAGACGACGTGCTTCAACAACGCTCTTGTGTAGCTCTTTGGTCATAACCGCTTGTGAATACTGAGACTTGGAGCTTTCAATTGCTTCCTTTAAGCCTTTATTGTATTCTTTCATCGATACGACGCGCTGGTTTAGCTTTTCAGCAAGGTCTTGTTCATTTGCCAGCTGTTGTTTAAGCTGAGCTTTAATTGTTTCATTAAGATTTGAAATCTGTAAAAGACTTTTAATTTGGTCTTCTGACAGTTTTTTGATTTCTTCCGATAATTTAGCGTCTTCTTCTTTGTTGGCTTTAATATCGTTTAATATTTTCTGCAGCCTTTCGGCTAATTTTACTTCTTCTTCGGTGGCCACAATAAAATCCTCTGAAAGTAAATAGTTTTATACTAAAAAACAAGAGTGCCGTTATTTCTGTCCTTGAAACGGAGCGAACTGCGGGGGTACGCTAGGCTCATTGTCTGGAGTTAAAGTATAGGTGCTAGCATTCTTACTACTGCTGCCCTTGGAAGCATTTTCAATAGCTTCTTTTTCCATCTCAAGTTGTTTTATCAAACGCTGTGTGAACCATGAACGGAGACCAATGGGTAAATTATATGCTTCGCTAAATGACCAGCCACCTGAATATTTCAGGAAGAAAAACTGCTCATACACGCTTTCTATATATTCATCGGTCAGGCCAAAAAAAGTCCGCATTAAGCGGGACCTCCATGTCCTGCTCATGCCCACACTCACCACACTCAAAATGCTGTGTTAAATCAACGTTTGGTGCTGTAAGTTTGTAGGCAAGCCTAAGATGTCGTGAGTCGGATGAAGGTATGTTTTCGACCAAATATTTGATAGCATCGATACTGTCGTCTTCGTTTACAGCTATGATCATAGAAGCAAGCTGTCTTGTGATACCGCGATCTATACGTTTTTTCTTGTCTGCTTCAACGCCGGCTACAAGACGCTTTTCATCAATACCGGTTAAAAGCTTGAACGTAACAATAACGTTAGTTTTTGGTAATGTAACGTCAAATGTGCCATTGTGATTATCAGTGACATTCATTGGGTTGCTTTCGTCACCACAAAAAACATCAGCGTCGTTCAAATCAAAAGAATACTCTTGATTAGTACCGCATGCAGGGCATGCGACTTTAGTTTGGTAATCGTTACCATAGCCTGAGACTCTAGTGGCTACCAAAATAGCGTTTCTGTCACCAATAAACAGTGAATCAGGGTCAATTGCTTTGTTTACAATTAAACTGCTAATAACTCTATCGAGTGCAACACCTTTTTTAAGCAGTGTTCTCGATGTGAGCATATCCTCTTCTTTGGCGGTCATC
>Ga0115012_10002424_pt1 | contig 10902 bp, 10 predicted proteins | sample TroAtlMetagenome_FD_88706 | JGI IMG/M metagenome (GOLD analysis project Ga0115012, IMG submission 88706) | Marine eukaryotic phytoplankton communities from Atlantic Ocean - Tropical Atlantic ANT10 Metagenome | ecosystem: Environmental > Aquatic > Marine > Oceanic | place: Tropical Atlantic...
CATGTTCACTGCCATTGTGCTGGCGCTGGTGGCGGTGATTCTTGCTGCCCGTTCCCGTCTGGTGGCAACCGGTAACGTACACATCGATATTAACGACGATGCCGAAAAAGGCATTGATGCGCCTGCCGGCGGCAAGCTGTTGGGCACCCTGGCAGACCAGGGGATTTTCCTGTCTTCAGCCTGTGGTGGCGGTGGTACCTGTGCGCAGTGTCGCTGTCAGGTGCTCGACGGTGGGGGAGACATTCTTCCCACCGAAGAAGGCCACTTCACCAAAGGGCAAATTCGCGATGGCTGGCGCCTGAGCTGCCAGGTCAACGTGAAGCAGGACATGAAGATCCAGGTGCCGGAAGAATTCTTCGGCGTGAAGAAGTGGGAATGCGAAGTTATTTCCAATAACAACGTTGCCACTTTCATTAAAGAGCTGACGCTGAAATTGCCGGAAGGCGAAAACGTGGATTTCCGCGCGGGTGGTTATGTGCAGCTGGAAGCGCCGCCCTTTGATGTGAAGTTTTCCGACTTTGACATCGATGAGGAATATCGCGGTGACTGGGAACGTTTCAAATTCTTCGACTTGAACACCAAGAACAACGAAGAAGTGATTCGCGCCTATTCCATGGCCAACTACCCGGAAGAAAAGGGCATCCTGAAGTTCAATATCCGTATCGCGACGCCGCCTCCGGGGTCCAAGGATATTCAGCCCGGGATCATGAGCTCCTACGTCTTCAATCTGAAACCGGGTGACAAGATCACCGTATTCGGACCCTTCGGTGAGTTCTTCGCCAAGAAGACCGATGCGGAAATGGTCTTCATCGGTGGTGGTGCGGGCATGGCACCCATGCGTAGCCATATTTTCGACCAGCTCAAGCGGTTGAGCTCCAAGCGCAAGATCAGCTTCTGGTACGGTGCACGGAGTGTGCGTGAGTGCTTCTACAATGAAGAGTACGATCTGCTCGCGGACGAGAACGATAACTTCGAGTGGCATCTGGCCCTGTCGGATCCGCAGCCCGAAGACAACTGGGATGGCCTCACCGGCTTTATCCATAACGTGTTGTTCGAACAGTACCTGAAGGACCATCCGGCTCCTGAAGACTGCGAGTACTACATGTGTGGTCCGCCGATGATGAACGCCTCGGTAATCAAGATGCTCGAAGATCTTGGTGTGGAACCGGAAAATATCCTGCTGGATGACTTCGGCGGATGATTCCAAACGCCGGCCTTCGGGCCGGCGTTTCTTTAAGTTGAAAGTTCAAAGTTTAAAGTTGAAAAGGTAAGCGGTGATCTTGTGCATTTCCCTGCGAAATCGCTCGTCGCGGTTATAGCCGTGTCGGCGTGGTGTCTGGGCAACGCGCGTTTGAACTTTAACCTTTGAGCTCGCTCCTGCTAACCACCGGACCATGACAATGCCCCGCATTCTTCCTCTGCTGATTGTCTCCCTGGCGCTGCTGCTGACGGGCTGTGATGACAGCAAGAATCGCCTGTCTGTACTCAGTGGTCCCACCATGGGAACCACCTGGAGCGTCAAATACACCGGCACCCCGGATGAAGGCGTGGAAGCGTTGAAGGGGGAGATCGAAGCGGCGCTGGAGCAGGTGAACGCCCAGATGAGCACCTACCGCCCGGATTCCTCCCTAAGCCGTTTCAACAATGCCGAGCCGGGGGCACTGATGAATCTGCCCGCAGATACGGTGAAGGTGCTGCTGGCCGCGTTCTCCCTGTCGGAACAAACCGGCGGTGCCTATGACGTGACGGTGGGGCCGCTGGTTAACCTGTGGGGCTTCGGACCGGACCGGAACCGATTCGAGCCGCCAGAGGCCAGCGAAGTCGAGACAGCGAAGGAACGGGTTGGCTGGCAGAAACTGCTGCTCAGCGACCAGCAATTGCTGCAACCCGGCGGCGTCTATGTGGATCTGTCATCCATTGCGAAAGGCTTTGCGGTGGACAAGGTGGCGACCTTACTGGATAGCCATGGGGTGAATAACTACCTGGTAGAAGTCGGCGGAGAACTGCTGGGCAAGGGCAGCAAGCCCTATAAACAGCCCTGGCGGGTTGCCGTGGAACGCCCGATTGCGGGCGTTCGCGAGGTGGAGCAGGTGGTAGACCTCAAGAACATGGCCGTGGCCACCAGTGGCGATTACCGGAACTTCTTTGAGTCGGAAGGGCGTTTGTATTCCCATACCATTGATCCCCGTACCGGCTACCCGGTGGAGCATCAGTTGGCCTCGGTGTCCGTTTTGCACAAAAGTGCGATGATGGCCGACGGCCTGGCCACCGCCATGACGGTGCTGGGCCCGAATGAAGGAATGGCTTTCGCCAAAGACCATGAACTGGCAGTCTTTTTTATTGTCAGAACCAGTAAGGGCGTGGAAGAGTTATCGACTCCCGCCTTCGATGCAATTGTGGAGGGTAAGTAACATGTTCATGACCATTGTGGCAGCAGTAGTTTTCATTGGCCTGCTTTTCGCCGGCATGGCTGTGGGCGTGATTCTTTCCAACAAGCCGGTTAAAGGCTCCTGTGGTGGCCTGGCCTCACTGGGCATGAAGCAGGACTGTGAAATCTGCGGCGGTAACGACGACGAATGTGAAGAGAACGCCCGCAAGGTGAACAGCGAAAAAGCAGCGGCTCTGGGTAAGGACGTGATGAAGATGTAAGCCCGTGCCCGGCCACAAGAAGCCCGCCCTGTGCGGGCTTTTTTGTGCCTGAACGGCCGCAGGAGTGCTGCCTGTGGCGCGATAACAGCAGTCGCCAGTTGCGAGAAGCGAGTGTCGAAAAGCAAAACCTCAAAGAGCGGAAAATTCAGGTTTTCGTGACTCGACACTCGCTTCTCGAAACGGCTTTATTGCGATGCTCATGCAACAAGGCGTTATTCAGGGGCGGCTCAATATCACCGCCGTGCGCAGCTTTGCCTGGCCGTATTGTCGCATCTGATCAAACTTTTCCCGAGTGATGGGCACGTGTTGGCAATCCATCGGCACCTGGTCTTCGCCGGGGTCGGGGTCATGTATGTAGAAGCATTCTTCGTCGCTGCCGCTGATAGCGACCCAGTGTGGCGCCTTGCGGCCATCCAGCCGCCAGGTGCTGATCAGCACCAGAACGATGCTGCCGGCGGTAATGGCCTTGTCCACGTCAGCGGCGCTGAAATCTTCGTAACAGACGGGAATTTTTTGCTGCGCACATTCGCTGACAAAGTGGTTATGCAGGGTGGTGATAACCGCTTTTTTATCGCTGTCGCGCACTGAATCCACAAACAGGGGGCCGGTCTGGTTACACCAGACGCGGGCGTTGAGGCCACGGTGTCGGGCGGCCAGTGCCAGCCCCAACGGGTGGCAGCCACCATGACCTGCGGTCATGAAAATGGTGGTGGCTTCGCGCCACAGCAACAGTTCTTCTGTGGTCGTGGGCGTTTGCTGTTTCAGCGCGGCCAGGGCCATTAACAGGCAGGCGGGGCCACAGGTGAACGGAGTCGTTTGCTGGACCCAGGGTAAATGCTGCGGGTTGGAAGTGCCGCGTAGATTTTTCGGTTGATAGTGAAGGCGTTTTTGATAACGCAGGGCGTCTTCGTGGTCTTCGTAATAGTCAGCCCTCTGGGCAAACAGGCGGTAACCCAGGCGTTCGTACAAGGCGATAGCTGTGGTGTTGTCCTTGCGCACCTCCAGGCGGAGGAACAGGCGCCGCTGCTGGTGAGCATAATCTTCGGCGGCGTCCAGTAAGTGCTCGCCGAGTTTTTTGCCCCGTTGCTGAGGATCCACCGCAATGGAGTAAAGCCGGGCAAGGCGCGTACCGGGCTGCAACAACACCAGCGCATAGCCTGCCAGTTGCTGCTGTTCATCCAGCGCAACGATCAAGCCGGCGTGTTGGCGCTTGAGCCATTTACGGAAACTGCGGCGCGACAATCGATCAGAAGAAAAGCAACGCTGTTCCAGCGCGGTGAGCGCATCCAGGTCGTCGGGGAGAGCGGGGCGGAGGGAGAAAGCGCACATAATCCTGTGTCCTTGAGTGCGTTCAGCATAAGGCAGCGGTTATGTTCCCGCCAGCATTATTGCTGCGACCAGCGGTGGTGGCCGGGCGGTCAGCGCGGCATACTGACCACAACCAACAGGGAGGGTATCGATGCACAAGCAGGATCCGGTGAGAGGATTGATATTGTCCGGCGGCGGCGCGCGTGGCGCCTACCAGGTCGGTGTGCTGGCGGCGATTGCGGAGATGGTGCCTCGTGGTGCGCCCAACCCGTTTCCGATCATCTGTGGCACCTCGGCGGGGGCGATCAATGCGGCGGCGCTGTCAGCCAATGCGGGCAACTACCGCGCTGCGGTGCGAGGGCTTGAACGAGTCTGGTCGAATATTACCGCAGAGCAGGTTTACCGCACGGACCTGTACGCCTGTCTGCGGGGCGTGATGCGCTGGTTTTTCTCCGGCGTGGCCACGGGCAAAACCCCGGAACGCAGCTCTTTACTCGACAACACCCCGTTGCAGCGTTTGTTGTCACTGGTGATTAATTTTCGACGTATTCAGGAGAGTCTGGATCAGGGGCACCTGCGGGCATTGGCGATTACGGCCTCTGCCTATGCCAGTGGCGAGTCGGTGAGCTTTTTTCAGGGCGCGGATGAATTGCCCGAATGGATCCGGGCGCGGCGCAAAGGCAAGCGTTCGAACATTGGGGTGGAGCACTTGTTGGGATCGGCGGCCATTCCTATCCTGTTTCCTGCCAGCAACGTGGACGGCGCCTATTATGGCGACGGGGCGCTGCGCCAGTTGGCACCATTGAGCCCGGCATTGCATCTTGGCGCTACGCGTTTGTTGGTGATTGGTGTCTCCGGCAACGTCAGTGCCGGGCATCAGCGTCGGCTCAGTGGCTACCCTTCCATGGCCCAGGTGCTGGGGCATGTGTTGAACAGTGTGTTCGTGGATACCCTGGAAGGGGACGTGGAGCGGCTTGAGCGAATCAATCACACCCTGTCTGCTCTGGGCGAGCGCACCCGCAGAAAGCACGGTATCAAGCTTCGCGAAGTGGACGTGCTGAAGATTTATCCCTCACGCCCCATTGATGAAATCGCGGCGGAGCATATTCGTGAATTGCCCCGCACCTTGCGATTTTTCCTGCGCAGCTCCGGGGCGACCCGTTCCCCCGGGGCCAGTGCCATGAGTTATCTGCTGTTTGAGCCCGGCTTCACCAATGCCTTGATCGAGATGGGGCGCAAGGACGCCATGGCCCGTAAAGAGGAGATCATGGCGTTTCTTAACGATCAGCCGTTAATGGAAGCGGCTTCCGAAGAGCCGTAACGGTGTTTGCGGCGGAAGTGGCTGACAAAGCTGGTGGGGAAGTCTGTGATGATGCTGTGCACTTTCAGTTTGGCCAGCCGTTCGGCTTCGGTCAGGTCGTTCACCGTCCACACGGACACTTTCAAGCCCCGTCGTTTGGCTCGGCGCATCAACGCCGGGCCTACCAGCGAGTAATGTGCGATCACCCAGCTGCAGCCCAACCCTTTGGCGCGGCGAGTGGGTTGCAGGTAACGATGTTGGCACACGTAACCCCGCTCGATATCCGGGGCCATGGTGCCGATCATGCGTAGAAAGCCGGTGTGGCTGGATGTGATCACCACCCGTGATTGCAGCTGCTGATCATGGATCATGTGCGTGAGGTGATGAGCCAGCTGGTGGAGGACGGTACGGTCTGCGCCTTTCACCTCGAACTGAAAACGCATATCCGGGCCGCAGAGTTCAACCACTTCCTGCAGTGAGGGAATGCCGGTGGGGCTGTGCCAGCCGGGGGTATTGCGGCGGGCATCCATCACGCCAAGCTGGGCACGGGTGTACTGGCGTACATTGCCGCGGACACCGGTGGTGCGGGTGACGTCGCTGTCGTGCAGCACGATCAATTGGCCATCGGAGGACAGCCGCACGTCCAGTTCCATTTCCGTCACACCGGCTTCAATGGCCACTTGAAAGCTGGCCAGCGTGTTCTCCGGCGCTTCGCCGCGGGCGCCACGGTGGCCTACCAGAGCAGGGTAGGCAGAAGGGTTCGTCAGGTCGGTCATTGGCACAGTCATAGCGCTATTCTTTGCGAGAAAGATGACAGCGCTGTGACCTGGACACAAGAGGCAGTGTTGTCATTTTTGTGACTTGAAACTGTTTTATTGTTTCAACGTTTCTTCCCTTCGAGCCTGATCATGCCAACGCTGCTGAAACGTTATACCGCATTGTTTGCCGCCAGCTGGTTTCCCGGTTACCAGGGGCAACTGCGTGGATTTTCGTTACAGCGGCTGCTGGTGATGCTGCTGTTCTGGCCGTTATTCCTGCTGGTACAGGGAATCAATGGCATCGGCCTGGGGCTGGATTATCTGCTTTTCCCGGCGTTCCGGCGGTGGCTGTGCGTCAGCCGTTGTTTGTGACCGGGGTGCCACGCAGCGGCACCACCTTTCTGCATCGCCTGCTGGCCATGGATACGCGGTTTACCACCACAGCGTTATGGGAGCTGCTGTTTGCGCCCTCGATTACCCAGCGCTATTTTTGGGCCGGTGTCGCTCGTCTGGACAGCTTGATCGGCCGACCGGGCGGCCGGCTTCTGTTCTGGGCGGAAAGGCGTTTATTGGGTGGGCTGGACGGGGTGCACAAAACCGGGCTGCTGGATCCGGAAGAGGACTATCTGGGGCTGATTCCGGTGTGGGGCTGCTTTCTGCTGGTGCTTGTGGTGCCTGTTCCTGCCCTGTGGCAACTGACGTTTCTGGACCGCGATGGCCGCCCGGAAGAAAAACAACGGCTGATGCGCGCTTACCGCCGTTTTATTCAGCGCCACCTTTACTTCCACGGCCCGGAAAAAATCCTGCTATCGAAGAACCCGTCGTTTACCCCGTGGATGGAAACCTTGGCCGAAGCTTTCCCGGATGCCCGTTTTATCGGCTGCCTGCGCAGCCCCTCTGCGGCGGTGCCATCGCAGGTGAATTCCATTCTTATAGGCGCGCGCCTGTTCGATGGTCGCGACACCACCGCCTACTGGCGTGAAGGATTTCTGGCGATGCTGGAATACTACTATCGGCACCTGTTGGAGGTAGTAGAGCAGATGCCGGAACAGCGCCAGGCGCTGTCGGTGATGGAGACCCTGGCATCTGCTCCAGGCGAGACTGTACTGGGTTTTTACCAGCGGTTTGGCTGGCAGCCCGACGTGCAATTTTGTCAGCGGCTGCAGGAGCAGGACCGCAAGGCCAGGCAGTACCGCAGTGGCCATCAGTATTCTCTGGATGCCCTGGGTGTCAGTGGTGAGGCGTTGCTGCACAGGTTTGGCTGGGTGTATGAGCGCTTCGGTTTCCATAAGCCTGACGCCTGAGCGTGTTGCATGCAGCGAGAAGCCTGTTGCGTCTCCTCTTGTCACATCTTGTCGCAATTACACCATCATAGTGCGACCCTCTTGTCACATTATCGACATGAGCGGCCGGGATACTGCCGGCCATGGATACCAAAGAGCTACGCATACTGTTTGTGGTGGATGCGATCAAGGGGCGGAATGGCGTCGGCGCCTACTTCCAGGACCTGGTCTCGCATCTGAAAGATCAGGTGGCGCAAGTGGAACTGGTGCAGCCCTGCATGCAGGATCCTCACCCCTGCCAGGGGGCGTCCATACCGATTCCCGGCGACCCCACCCAGCGGCTGTTCTTTCCCAAAGTACGTGAGCTCAGTGCGCTGGTCTGGGAAATGAAACCGGATGTGATCGTGATTCCGGGCCCGGGCATTTTCTCCATGATCGGCTACTGGATCGCCAAGAAGTGGGGGATTCCGGTATGCGTCACCTTCCAGACAGATTACAACCGCCTGGTGGAGCTGTATTGGGGGAAGCGGCTGGCGCGATTGGCCGGGGGCTTTCTCAACTGGGTGAATCGCACCCTGTTTCAGGGCAGCGAAACCGCCGCCACCATCTGCGAATCGATGATCGCCCAAGCGCGGGCCGCGGGGGCGCGCAATCCACAACTTGTAGGCACACCGTTGGCCCGCGAATTCGTGCATACGCCAGTGGTCGAGCTGGATAACACTGTGCAGCGGGTCTGTTATGTGGGCCGGCTGGCGGCGGAAAAGAACATTGAATCCTTCCTCGCGCTGGCGTCCCGTCGCCCGGACCTGCAGTTTGACATTGCCGGCGACGGCCCGCTACGCGGCAAGGTGGAAAAGGCCTGCGGCGAGCAGCGTAACCTGCATTTCCACGGCTGGTGTTCCCGTGAGCAAGTGGTCAGCATGCTGGATCGCTGTCAGGTGCTGGTGTTGCCCTCATCGGTGGAAGCCTTTGGCACGGTAGCGCTGGAAGCCATGGCGCGGGAGCGGTTGGTGATTACCACGCCGGCCTGCGGCATCAATGAATGGCCGGCATTGGCCAACGGCCTGTGGATCATGGACGAGGGAGAAAGCCTGCTCGATACCCTTGAACGCCTGCAATCACTCAGCCCGGTGACGCGCTCCCTCAAGGCCGGCCAGGCCCGGCAGGCCGCATTATCCATGAACAACCATGCGGTGACGCAGTGGACGGCGGTGCTGGCCCACTGCGCTACGTTGGCACCCAACCCAAACCCGGCGCTGCCTTCTCCCACCCTGGCATTGCTGCGCCGCCTGAGCAGCAGTTATATCCGCAATGCGCTCTGAGCCATTAACCGCACTGGTATCGATTCACGATGTGATGCCCGAGACCCGCACGCGTGTCACCGCCATGCTGGCGCGGCTGAAGCTGCCCGCCCAAGCGGTGACCTTGCTGGTGGTCCCCGGTAAAGACTGGCAGGCCGATGACCTGGATTGGTTGCGGGGTCTGCAGGAGGCGGGGCATCCGTTGGCCGGCCATGGCTGGTCTCACCGTTGTCAGCCACCCATGACGCTTTATCACCGCTTGCACAGCGCACTGTTGTCAAGGGATGTGGCGGAGCATCTGTCGTTCTCCGGCGACGGCATTCAGCGGCTGGTGTGGGACTGTTATCGCTGGTTTATCCGTAATGGCCTGACGCCATCGCCGCTCTATGTGCCGCCGGCGTGGGCATTAGGCGCGCTGACCCCGGCACAGCTTGCCGGGTTGCCGTTTCGGTATGTGGAAACGCTATTCGGTATCCATGATGTCCAGGAGAAAACTTTCACTCGTTTGCCGCTAGTGGGCTTTGAAGCAGATACTGCATTTCGGGCCTGGCTGTTGAGCTTTTCTAACGCGGTAAATATAAGTCGTTCCAGGCGCGCTCGGGTGCCGGTGCGTATCGGCTTGCATCCATATGATTTTGAGTTGCGCCTTGGTAACAGGATTTCACCCTTGGTGAAATCCTTATCGCAGGCACTACCTTATCCGCAGCTAGGCCTGGCGCCAGAGTGGATGCCCAACGGATATATTTAGTCCCGATAACGTTTGCGCAAGTCGCCATAGGCGTCCACGCGCCGGTCGCGCAGGTAGGGCCAGATGCGGCGTACGGATTCACTGCGTTGCATGTCTACATCAGCGAGCAGCACCTGCTCGTTGTCGCTGTCGGCCTGGGCCAGGAATTCGCCCTGTGGCCCGCAGATAAAGCTGTTTCCCCAGAACTGTATGCCGCTGTCGTCCGCCGGGCTTTGTTCAAAGCCGGTGCGGTTGGCGACCAGCACCGGTAAACCGTTGGCCACGGCATGGGCGCGCTGAATGGTGATCCAGGCGTCCAGCTGGCGCTGTTGTTCGTCCTGTTCATCGGTGCGGTCCCAGCCGATGGCGGTGGGGTAGAGTAGTAGATCGGCGCCGGCCAGCGCCATCAGGCGGGCGGCCTCCGGGTACCATTGGTCCCAGCACACCAGCAGGCCCAGCTTGCCCACGCTGGTGTCGATGGGGCTGAAGCCGCTGCGGCCATCGTTGAAGTCTGCATCGCCGGGGGTGAAATAGAATTTTTCATAGAAGCCCGGGTCGTCGGGAATGTGCATCTTGCGGTAGATGCCGGCAAGGCTGCCGTCTTTTTCCAGTACCACGGCGGTGTTGTGGTAGAGACCGGTGGCGCGCTTTTCAAACAGACTGCCGACGATGACGATGCCCAGCTCTTTGGCCAGTGCACCCAGGGTGTCGGTGCTGGGGCCGGGGATAGATTCAGCCAGATCAAAGACGCCGGTGTCCTCGGTCTGACAGAAATACAGGCTGCGGTGTAATTCCTGCAGCAGCACCAGTTCGGCGCCCTGGGCGGCGGCCTCGCGCACCTTTGCCAGGGAATGATCCAGATTGGCTTTCAGGTCGGCGGTGTTTGTTTGCTGGATAACGGCAACACGCATGGGCATTTTCCTTGTACTGGGCTGGCTGGGCTCAGTGTTGAATAGATAATTAAAGCGCGCCTTGCGGCAATTGCATGGTGACACAGTGCAGGCTGCCATGCTGTTCGATCAGTACCCGGCAGTTGACGGCCACCACCGTGCGAGCGCCGGATACGGACTGCAACGCATCCAGTGCTTGCTGGTCGGTGTCGCAGCCATAAACCGGCACCAGAATTTTCTCGTTGGTGATCAGAAAGTTGGCATAGGTGGCCGGCAGACGTTCTCCCTCGCGGCAATACTGGGCAGAGGGCAGCGCCAGCGGGACCAGGGTCAAATTATGCTGAGCTGCCAGGCGCTGCAGTTCCTGCTCCATGGCGGCGAGGCCGGGGTAGTGGCTGTCGTGGGTATCCTGGCATTGCACATAGGCCAGGGTTTTCTCGTCCACAAAGCGGGCGAGGGTGTCCACGTGGGCGTCGGTGTCGTCGCCTTCCAATTCGCCATGGTCCAGCCACCAGATATCACTGACGCCTAGCTGTTGTTTCAGCTGTTCGGTCAGTTCCGCTTCCGAAAGGTCCGGGTTGCGATTGGGGTTGCGCAGGCAGTGGCGGGTGGTCAGCAGGTTGCCATGGCCATCGGTATCGATGGCGCCGCCTTCCAGTACCAGGGCGTGGGTTTCCAGGGGGAGC
>Ga0115012_10002425_pt1 | contig 10900 bp, 7 predicted proteins | sample TroAtlMetagenome_FD_88706 | JGI IMG/M metagenome (GOLD analysis project Ga0115012, IMG submission 88706) | Marine eukaryotic phytoplankton communities from Atlantic Ocean - Tropical Atlantic ANT10 Metagenome | ecosystem: Environmental > Aquatic > Marine > Oceanic | place: Tropical Atlantic Ocean...
CCCGTAGGGTCACTTTGGTCGCATGTGCTCGACGCCGAGCCGCTTGCCCTATGCGGGCATGAAAATGGATTTGCGTTTGTCCTTTACAACAAAGGCATCTATGCAATGGGCAAAGATGCAGGGGAGCATTGGCGTGTTGAATTGCCTACGTGGGCTGAACTAAAGAAACTACCACGAGCGAACGACATCGTGTCGATTACCCATCGGAAAGGTCAGTTGAAAGTGTGGTCACGAGGTGGCGGGACGCAATCTTACGATGATGCGTCGGGTGATTTGATTGCAACGAGTGTGTTTCACTATGATGCTGTACTCCAGCAAGTCTACGCCAATGGACAACAGGAATTGCTCGTATACGATGATGGTTCAATTGTTTGGCTCGATGATGGCACGACGATTGTTGAGGGGAAATTACAAGGCCCCGTACAACATGCATTTTGGAATGAAGATGAAAAGGCATGGCGCGTGGCTGGATGGAGGGAGGAATTGCTGCTTTCCACACAGGGTGTGGAACGAATTCACATGGAAGAAATTCCGGTTCACATCATGTGGAAAGACCAAGGTGCAATCCTCTTGCTGAACAATGGTAATTGGATTGAATCTGCATTTGGGCCGATTCAAAACGATTGATGCGGGCAAGGCCCGGACTCAACTCACTCGTTGAGGACAGTGTATCCACATCGGCCGCAAGACTTGCGATCTTTGTGAATGGCCAAGAAAACACCTGGGCCGCATTCAGGGCAGAACTCTGCATTTCGTGTCAAAGTTCCATCTTCATTGACGGTGTACTTGGACCACTTTGCGCCGGGCTTTGGACCGTCACCCATCACTCGTCACCTCCTTCAGATGATTCTTCAGAGGGTTCTTCAGCGGCCTCTTCAGCAGCCTCTTCTGAAGCTTCTTCTGAAGGTTTTGCACTCCAGAACTGTTCGTGTCGCTTGTGAATGTATTCCGGTTCAACGTTCATGGAAGACTCATCGTTGTAGATGAAGGCCATACCTGTGGTCAGAGGTTGTCCAAATCTTGTGTTGCAGTCTTTGACGACAATGCAGTCTGGATTGGATCCCGGTTCAAGGGTGCGAACCAAGTCCATGACTTCCTTTCGAGAAGGTGTGGCCATGCCAAGGTGTTGCCAGCGGAAACTGATTTCCACACGGTTGAGTAGTTTGTTTTCGATTCTGTTTACGATTTCCATCCTGTTCATCTCCTTATCGGTTGCTTACTTTGAGTGCGTATTTGCCGGGCAGTTCAACGCCAAGTCGCTTGGCAATTTCTGAGCGAGCGGGGTTCATGATGATCACATAGCCTTGGTGATCTGTTGAGACTTGTGCCGATGGGTTGCGAGGGCATTGGTCAACGCCATCTTCGAGGATAAGGTGGCATTCAGCGCATGCAAAAGGAATCTTAGCCATACATCATCACCTCAGTCATTATCCTCATCGAGCCAGTCGTGGCACCCAAGTCCTGGCTGCTTGCTGGTGAGACCAATCTTCGAGCGGCGAGGATCGGAAGTATCCGGTGAGAGCGAAACAATTCGAGCTCGAACTGAATTTCCAACACCAATGCGCTTTCCAGTTTGACGCCCTTCGATCCAGCCCATGCCAACGTTGGCATCGACCATGTCTTCCATAATTTGTGACTTGTGGAGAAGTGCTTCCATTGGACCAATTCGAACAAATGCTCCGAACTCATTGACTTCGGAAACTGCGCCTTCTACCACTTCGTAATCTTCCATGCAAAAGAGGACTGCATCAAAGCGAACACGCTGGTAAATTGCACCGTCACCGTGAATGATTCTTCCGCGACCGAGAGGTTCGTGGTTTGTCGTGAGAAGGATGAAGCGGTTTTCTTCATCGAAGCGACCCTCGAATGCTGTCATTGACAGACGGTCGATGTGGTCGTTGAGGGATGCGCCTTTGCGCATATACTCTGCAGGAATGCGGATTGTGTCTTCCCGTGATACAATTTTGTACATTTTTTTCACCTCTGCGGAAGACCGCTCAGAGATGTGAAGTGAGGAGGAGTGGGGAACCCATTCCGTCCTTCACCGGCACACGCCTCTGGAGAGAAGTCGACCGTAGTCATTCTCGCCACCGACGGCCTCTATTTAATGCACACGCCTCTTTTCATGGAAGTGGCGATGACAAAAACCCATTTCATCACCTTGTTTTGGTTGTGATTTGAGGGGCTAAGAATCATCAATTTTAGAGGCATACCGCCATAACCCATAACAACCCCCGGAACCTGCTGTACATTCATGACCGGCAAAATGCAGGACGGCGGGCGAAAATTCGCCTCAGCGCTGCTCCCGGTTTTGATGTTCATTCTGGCATCGGTTTCGCCTATGCTAATCGGGGCCCAAAATGGGAATGTGGACTTAGAGGAACCATCGAAGATCATGGCGACAAATTCTGGGGGACCATGGACTGGCCTTGAACAACCATGGGGGCAATTTGCACGGACACCTACCCACAATGCTACCATGCCTTCACATGGTCCGAACGGCGGGCCAGGCACAGGTTCAGTCGAAAACCTCACCGTCCTTGGAACGATCGAAAAACCTGGTGTCAACTGGGAGGCCTTGGATGATGGAAGCGACCTCTATGGATCGATCATTGCTGATTTTTCGAACAGCATCACCGCAACAGAGGCTGCTGTTGAACGATGTGCAGAAGGGGATCTTTTTGCTGTTCTCGTGCACGGAGAGGCATCCAACACCTACCTGAGTTTGGCGGCAGGCGATGACGCAAAAATTGCATGGGAAGTCAACATTGGCCAAACGCGCGATGTTCGATCGACTCCAATTGTGGTCGATGTGGACCAAGATGGGAAGCCCGAGATTCTCCTCGTTTACGATACTGAGAATGCATTGAACATCGAATTGTGGTCTCCTGAGTTGGAATGCAGTGAATCCGGATGGCAAAAATCCGGACACGAAAATGAGCAAGTTTGGAGTTATACCGATGTCGACTATCGAATTGGAATCCAAAGCCCACACACACCCACTTCGCAAAGCAACCATCGTTCTGTGACTCAACCTCTGGTCGCAGATTTAGCCTTGGACGGTCTGCCTGAATTGGTGCTCGCCGTAGTTGATGAATCAACCAACGACCCCACAGTACTCTCGTTTGACTTGACCACAAGCGCTCCAACCGAAGCTGAATGGGAAGTAACACTTGACAGGGGAACGCACCCGTCCTCGCCAGCCTGGGCTGCTTTAGACTCGAGCACCACTGCAATTGTCCTAACCACAATTGATTCCAATGGAGGCTCAATGTGGATTTGGCGAATTGATGGGGCATCCGGTTCATTGGATTGGGAACGGGTTGCGATCCAAGGCACCGATTCGGATTCTGATGCACCACGTTTGAGGCTTCCCGGCCCAGTCATCGCTCAACTTGACAATGATGATGCACCTGAAATGATTCTTACCGTCCCAACTGATGCCAATGGACGAACATCTGGCCTTGGGGCACGATACATTGGAATGGAGATGACATCAACAACTGAAATTTTCAATTTCCGAGCACCAAACGGCTACGCTGATGCAGAACCATTGGTGGTTGACACGACAGGGGATGGGCTCCATGATCGCTTGTGCTGGGTGACTTGGTACTCTGAATCACAGTTTTCATTCAATCGCCAAGGTTTGGCAGGATGCCATGACATCAGTGATGATACGCCGCTCAAGGAATGGTCAAGAGACCTCCAGCGAGGGGCAGGCAACGACAATGATGAGATCGCAGTCGCCTCTCCTATGTGGTTGGACATCGATGGCAATGGGGCACCAGAAGTGATTGTACCATTTGGCATGAGGCTCTATGGATTTGACGGTGACACTGGGGCTTCTGCCGACATCAACAATGCTTGGTCATCTCCACTTGCCATGCCACATCGCGTTTGGGCAAGTCCTGCGGCAGCAGATGTCGATGGTGATGGGACGATCGATATTCTCATTGGCGACACGTTGGTCTCTCAATTAGCCACAGATTTAGCACCCTTGGCGGATGGACGCGGGATCAGTTTCAACCCCGCAAGCCCCGACCCTGGTGACCTCGTGACTGTGACTGGGTCGTTTTCCAATGTCGGTACATTGGACAATCAAGAAAATGTCGACGCTGTCCTTCGTATGAATGGAAATGAAATCGCAAGGGAACGTTTTGCTGATGCCGAACCCGTATCGCCAAGTGGTGAAGGTGGACCTCTCACCTTCAGTGCCACCTTCACTGCAGAACTTGGTGAACATGAATTTACGCTCCTCCTCGATGTGAATAACAACCTCACAGAATCAAGGAAAGACAACAACAACGCGACAGTGGACTTGACCATTGTCGACCCATATGTTGCCCGCATCGACCCCCCACTTGATCCAATTCGAATCTCACCGGGAGCTACAGAATCCATCCAAATCGCCCTCACCGCAACCGGTTCAAGGACCTCGGAGTGGACCCTTTCTGTCGATGATGCCTCGCTTCCTGATGGTTGGTCATTCGATGCTGCGGCTGGGGCGGATCTCAACCCAACCCTAACACCAAATGCACCGATCAATGTCATGTTTGACGTGACAATACCGTCCACCGCTCTCGGTGATGAGAATTCCTACGTGGATTTACTTCTCACATTGGATGAAGACCAGACTGTCAGTTCAACACTACGACTCCCTGTTGAAGTTCTGCGCACACGCGGACTTTCAGTGGTTGGCCCAGATGGATTAGGAGAGACAAATGGCATAGGGCGCCCTAACCACGATGCAAAAGCGTGGCTTGTGGTTGAGAATCTTGGCAATGCTCAAGAAAGCACGACTTCAATCGACTGGACTGCTCCATCATGGGGTGGAACGCCTGCGCTCTATACTGCGGATGGAACCGAAGTCTTCTCCCTGACGCTCGAACCAAATGAGGACATTGAATTATTTGCAACACTTCCGGTACCAACAAATGCTGTTCTTGGATCATCAAGCAGTAGCATGCTCACAGTCTGTATTGGCAGTGGTGAAACGACCTTTTGCCAAGATTTGGATGTGACATTCCATGCGAGTGAACTCTCCACCTCACCCGCGCACATTCGCACCTTACCAAACGCTACGCTGACATGGACGCTTGAAACCACGCTTCCTTCTGATGGCCATCTCGAATGGAACATGGCAGAAGCACAAATGATTCACACCGGATGGGTATGGAGCGCAAGTGCTGGCGCAACGGTTAATGGAGGCATGCTTGAACTCCAAGGAGCACCAAACTCTGCAGTTTCTGCAATTCTTGAACTTGAGCTACCAGTCAATGCTGTTCCACAGCGTCATAGTTTCATTGCTGAAGAGTCGACTGAAGCACATTTCGACCTCAATATCACATTGCATGTCCTTCAAATCTTCCGTTCAGCAGCGACAGTGCTTGACCCCACATCGAGCGGTTCCAACTCACCAGTGAATTTCAAAGTCAACGAAACACAATCTGTGCTGTTGAGGCTTGAAAACCCCGGGAATGGTGAAGACACATTTGTGCTCACTGGCCATGTGGTCGCCGATCAGAGTATGACACCACAGCCGGAAGTCGAATTTACAATCTACAATGCTGAGCGAACCCTCGGCCCACTTGCGACAACCATTGCCACGGTCGATGTGGTGCTCGCTGAAGACATTCCAGCACAGAGCCCATTCGAATTGCACTTTACATGGACCTCACAAGGTGAAGGAAATGTTGCCTCGACTGCGGTACTTCATGTCCAAGCTGAACCTGATTACAGATGGCAGGTTGACAACCTTGCATACGGTTCAAGTGACATTTCACCGGGTCAAGACGTCACTGTAGAATTTGAAGTAACCAATATTGGAAACACACCGGACACGCTTACTGTGTCTCCATCATTCCAAGTGGATCATGCGGGTAATGACACATCCACATGGTACAGTGCTACCAACACCAGCGATGAAATACCTGTCAATGGGACACAGGTGATGAGTGTTGAGTTCACAGTTCCTCATGATGCATGGTTCATGACAGCGGCCACACTCACTCTGGATCTCTATTCAGGAAGCACATACGTGAGTAATTCCACCCTTGAATTCTCTGTGATTCACGCTTCAGCTTGGCGGTTCAATCTGTCAGATACATCGTTAACAATTGCACCAGGGGGCGAAAACCTCACCCTGAAGGTGGATCAACTCGGCAACCATCCAGAAGCGCCTTGGTTCACAAAAGCGGGTCAAGGATGGGCAATCTCTCTTCCAGAAAACGGTGACGTCGTCAATCCAGGTGAATCAACCACCATGACTGTATTTGTAACCCCGCCCGAAGACGCCTATGCTGGAGAGGTCGGTGTGTTGAGAATACGGATCTCCGATGCGAGTGGAGCCGGACAAATCGTTCAAGAAATCCCCGTTCGTGTCGGACAGGAGGCAAATGTAACCGTCGACCATCGAGGCACATGGAAGGTCAATGCTGATGGCGGTCTACCAACAGCATGGATTGAAAACCACGGAAATGATGTGGCAGTTATGCAAGTCTCGGTCGATGGCTTACCCCAAGGATGGGTGCTGAATGGTACTGGTCAGGTCGTCGTTGCCCCTGGTCAACTTCTTGGCATACCCTTGATGTTGACGCCTGATGAGGCTTGGAATCAACAGCGATTCTTGGTGACCATCAACGTCCACCACCCCACTTTGGGAACGATTGATCATGATTTGGAAATCGAGCATGGCGCACATACCTTCCACTCGACACCCGTACATCTTGCTCGACAAGGGACTGAAATCGAAATCGAATTTGGTCAAATCCTTGACGGCGGCTTGACAAGCTCCGATTCGGTCGCCTTTGGCGAACAGTCAATGACGTTCATCATGGGAGGTAATCAAAATGAATTATTACTCGAATCCACCATTGATAGCACCGACCGAATGTCGATTTACACCTCTGGTTACACGCTGCCCAGCGTCGATGTCGACTGTGATCTGGAAGCACTTGCATTCGCCAGCCTAGGAAGGGTTGAGTTGACAGGGGATGTAGGGGAGTGCGAAGTGATTGCATCTTCTGAAGAAAGTGTTCGAGCAACGATTCTTTTGATCTCAAACACAGGAGATACAGTTCCATTGTTGAGTGATTCAGTTGTTTTAGGGCCTGATGAAAATGCCACCTATGAACTTAATGTGACCTCATGGAAGCCCGATGCAGGACAAATGACTGTCACCGTCAAGGTCATCGATTCCTATGGTAGAATCTTGGAAGAAGACAGCATATCGACTGTATCAAGAGCTTCAGGATGGAACGTTGGAATCTTTTCATTTACCGCAGATGATGAATTGAAGGTCAGCATCCAAAGAACCTCGTATCAGGTGCTCGAAGGCGTGAATTGTCATGTGGAAATAGACTCGATGACGAACAACTGGCCAAGCCCATTGGTTCGTGTGATCGATGTTGCAGAAGGTGACTTCCCACCAGTTGTGGTGATCCCAGCTCCAGCCGAACTAAGTGACAATGAACAACTTAAGGCCACGCTGCGATGTGACGCACCATACGACATCGATGATGATTCGTCCGATGACACAGCGACTGCCTTGTACACAAAATCAAGTCAGCCAATCGTAGAGGGCAGCGAAATTGTCGTCACGCTCCTTGTCGCAGCGTTGTTATTGATTGTCGCCTATTTTGGCGGCATCCTCACCTCGGCCCCTGCCGGCAAGAAGAAAAGCGTGCCTCAAGTCAAAGAAACGCCCAAATCGGAGGATGCCTCAGAACCTGTCACTCAGGACGGAGAGGAAGAGGAAGATGAGTTCTCTTTCGAGATTCCAGAAGAGAGCACACAAGATTCAGAGACCACCGTAGAAGAACAACTCCCCGTTGATACTGTGGAAGTGATCGAAGTTCCTGACGAGGAGGATGTGACTCCATCTGGACGATTGGCCTCCCTTCGAGATGAAATGACCGGGGAAAAGCCATCTGCAGAGGGAAGGCAAGATCGAATGGCACGCTTCTTTGAAGACCGCTGATGAAGATGGGTGCAAGCCCTTATGATGCATAGGCGGAAGCCGATGGCATGGACCTCGAAGGTTTGGACAGTGGAACAAGCCCCTTCATCACCCTCGATGCTTGCGATGGGGATCTAGTACGCTCATTGATTCCAGCACTGGAGGCTGCGGCAGAAGGAGACAATGGCCCATGGGCTCAGGTTCTAGCTGAACACCCAAGCATGGTGGAACGACTGCACGGCCAAGGCATTGAGAATCCAACTGACCGCTCCAGCATCAGTTGGGATGACCCAACACTGTTGTTCACTGCTAGCATTGTGCTCACGACAGAAGGTAAAGCACTCCCACTTGGCGATGGTAAAGCAAGGGAACGAATTGGACGTTTTCCCTTTGGTGATGGCTCTCCAATCACGTACATGATTGAGTACATGCGTCCAAACAGCCAGAGAGCAGCACTCACACAGCGAATTGACATGGAGCAAATCCAAGACCTACTTCACAGACTGAATCACGCATTAAGCGACCAACATCTTGGTCATACGAGGTATAACAATGGAAAGGCCGGATTGGACATTCGTGGGTATCTTACTGCTGAAGAAGTTCGAACGCTTCGACTTGGCTTGGCTGGCAGAGGTTGGAGTGTCACAGCAGATGAGCCGATCGACGGTGGTATGCGCGATGCAAGCAAGAATCTAATCGCAGTGCTGCGTGCTGCTGAGAGGAGAGATGTTGGCGTATTCTTGCGCTCACATTCTTGATTAAAAGGTCGAGGACGTCAATCGCTCATACATCGAGGCATACAAGGCAGCAGTCGTATCGATGACGTCCTGAGGAAGTGCGGGAATTGCAGGATCTTCTGCTCCACTATCGCGAGCAGCTTTGAGGTTGGCTTGATGACCTGTCTCAATGTAGTGGGTGCGAACCGATTCTTTCGACAATTCAATGCATTCCCCATTCGCATAGGCTTCAGCGTCCCACCAGCGATCTTCATCAAGTGTTCCAAATGTATCGACAAGGACCACTTTTCGATTCGGTCCGAGAGCAAACTCCTTCTTCCCATCAACATGGATAAGTCCATTCTTTGCAGCTTCGCGTTCGATCATTTCGTCAATCCGTAGAACTGCCTCAAAGATGGCCTGAAGTTCATCTTCAGTGATGTTCGAGATCTCGAGAGCCTCCTCATTCGAAATGTTTCGATCATACGCTTCAAACTTGGTCGTGACTTCGAGGAAAGGCTTCTCCAACTTCGCACCGTATTCGCAATCTGGGGCAACACCAAGTTGCTCAGGGGTGAGTTCACCACGCTGGAACCTGCGCCAAGCAGAACCCGAAAGGTAGTGCCGACAAATGATTTCAAGAGGAACAAAAACCCATTCCATATCACGTGGAATCATTCCTGGTTCTTTGATGACTTCCACTTTGCGAACGAGGCAGCGGTCAGGTGCATTGACCTCAACAAGGTGAGTGCCGCAGATGCCCTCTTCTTCGATGAGCTTGAACCAGTGTGCAGTGGTTCTGTTGAGCGATTCACCCTTTCTAGGAATCAGTGACGGAATGATTTGGTCAAACACAGAAATTTGATTGGTGAACCTGAATTCGAGGATATCAGGATCGTCTGTTGACCAAACTTGCTTCACTTTGCCTTGATAGAGCATCTCTGCCATGGATACGGACCGTCAAGATAGGCCTTTGAACATTTCAGTCGACACGGGTTGCTCAAATGAGCCCAAGAGCATCTTCCATACGGTTCAATTCAGGCCCAGTTGTTTCGGTTCCTGCGATGATTCCATTGTTGGACGCACAGGCACCTGCACCGACGTATGGTGAGCCAAAGGCCACCGTTCCGACCATCGGTGGAACGCCAAGAACCTCTTCGATGAGGAGAACTTCATCCGGGGTCACATCTGGATGAAGAAGAACACCCTGGTCGTTGGTGAGGCCCAAGCTACCCACGACATCTTGGCCAGCGATTGTGGTCGCTGCGACTTGAACACCCATGACTTCTGCCATGATCTCCAAACCATCGCTCGGAATGCTTGGGGATGCAATGACGCCGTGTTCATTGACCAAAAGTAGATTGCCTGCTGTGTTGACACCTCCTTCCATCACAATGACGTCTCCAAAGGCTGTAAGAGCATCAATGTCGTTCTCTGTCGCGATATCAGCAACAGCCATTCCACGGCTGTTTCCTGCGACAAGAGCACCAATGAGATTTGAACCTCCAATGGATATTGGGTGCATTTCGAGTTGAAGAGATGTCTCGATTTTTTCAAGCACATGAGCCGGAAGTTCCGCAGGGTGAAGAAGAACATCGCCCACTGCAGCGAGGTGAATACCAACCTGATCGCTACCAAAAATGTCCGCAGTTTCAATGGGCATATGGGTGTCCTCTTTTGGGGTGCTGTCGGGTATGTGTTATCAGTCTATTGAACGCAAAAAAGGCCGGCACTCCAAATGGAGTAACCGGCCAAGCGCCCACCGAAGTGAGAATTGAGGATGACCCGAAGGTGAAAGAAGAGGGGCACAGTGACTTCCTTTCCCGTGGACTCTCGTACCACAGTAATGGGAGAGACGCAGGTAGGCTTGACTTCTGGGTTCGGAATGAGACCAGGTAAACACTACCGCTGTGACCGTGCACCCATCTTCCTTCGAATCGGATCTGAGTGCGACGATATACGTCGCAATGAAATATGAATTGGCATGAACTATTAGACGAAGAGCACTCGAGGTGCGGATACATACGAAAAAAGATGCTCGAACGTTAGTGATGCTGGACTGAATACGTCGCCGAAGCTTCGTACTTACATCCGCATTCTATTAATCTCGTCTTTTACGAGTGTTCTGAGGTGTCTCGTCTTTGGGGTGGCTTCGAGCTTAGATGCTTTCAGCTCTTATCCTTCAGGGCGTGGCTACCCAGCATTGCCTTGTCAGACAACTGGTAAA
>Ga0115012_10002426_pt1 | contig 10900 bp, 2 predicted proteins | sample TroAtlMetagenome_FD_88706 | JGI IMG/M metagenome (GOLD analysis project Ga0115012, IMG submission 88706) | Marine eukaryotic phytoplankton communities from Atlantic Ocean - Tropical Atlantic ANT10 Metagenome | ecosystem: Environmental > Aquatic > Marine > Oceanic | place: Tropical Atlantic Ocean...
AGATGATACGAAAACATTTTCAGTAATAAATTTAGACTCATAAATGAAATCACATATACCATAATGGTCAGTATTTCCACCATTATCATTTGATCCTGATGCAGTATTTCTCTGTTGTACAATTTTAAATCTAACTCCAGGTACTTGTGCTCCTGTTGGTAGATCAACAAAGTAGCTATACCACCTAGTTGGAACTGTTCCTGTACCATCACCATCATAACTATTAGCAATTTCACTATCAGATGGTCTTGGTACAAGAACACCAAGGAAATTACTTTCTGGGAAGTTTACAGAACTATCAGTATTATAATATACTCTCAACTCATCAGCACTATCATCAGGACGCTCACCACCATTAGTATTGTTACCTCTAGCTGCTTTAACACCAAACCTCTTAATGTTAGTACAATCTGATGCTGTAATAATAATAAATCTGTCTAATTCTGTTCCTCCAAACTTAACATAGTGTGTATATGCAGTACCAGTTTGTCCAAGTGAAATACCATTAACAGAAGAACCTGCAGGTGTTAGTGAGGTAGATGCCTGAGTACCAGTAGCAGCACCATGTAAGAATCTAGCAATTGGTGGTGATGTATATCCACTACCACCAACAACTAGAGAAACACTATTAACAACACCATTACTAACAGTAGCAACAGCACCTGCTCCAGATCCTGGTTGATCTCCTTGTGCTTCAAGTTCAATAATTGGTGCTTGATTAGTTGGTAACGCAAAACCACCTGCTGTACCAGATCCAGTACCACCTGCGTATATTTCAATTCCATCAGATGCCTTGACTACAACATCACCAACAGAAATACTAGTGCTACCACCATTATAACTAACAATCGTAGCTTCTCTGATTAGAATACTACCATCAGAACCTGCAGAACTAGTAAGTGTTCCCGAAGTATCTACCCAATTGATACTAGAATCAACAGTTGAATTGAGAGAATTTGATACTCCAGCACCACCTGCTCCAACAGTAACTGTTAATGAAGATGATCCAGATGCTGTAATAGTTGATGGGAAAATTGTACCTACGAGATATCCTCCTCCACCTCCACCACCTGCACCAGATGACCAATAACTTCTGTTTTCTGTTGAAAATCCTATAATCTTACCATTATCAGTTCCACTATTATTGTCTCCACCAGCAAGTAATTTATTCTGAACTTTTGTCTCAAAAATATAATAACCAACTGGTAAATTGAGGGAGATATCTTCAGCACCTGATCCTGGAAGTTGCACATCATATTGTATCTCTCTATTAATTAGATCCGTACCAAAAGCAGGATCACCCGTTGTAGCATTTACTACTCTTATCCAACCATAATTGTCAGACTCTATCCTTAGATTACAAGTACCTGCATTAGCAGAAAAAACCCAAAAAGATGCAACATGTGTCTGCCATGTACCAATGTAAGGATCTTCCTCTGTATCTAAAGGTAATACAGGGTATATTCCATAATCCTTCATGTGTTGTGTCCAACCGTTACCAGGATTGTTATGAACACCTGTAGCTACCCAACTACCTTTTTCAGCAAGTGAATTAGTAATTTCAGCTCCACTAGGATTAGTCAAACGCCATGCCATTGATGCTGGATTAGTATACCAATTTGCTGGCACATGATTTACATCACCAGAAGAAATTAGTGAGAAGAAATCATTTCTAAAACTAGATAATCCTCTTCCTCCACCATATCCACCGCCGTGACCACCTGATCCACCGCCGCCACCGCCGTCTCCACCGTTACCGCCAGCACCATCGCTACCGCCACCAGCTCCACCAGTTTGTCCAGCAGTACCAACACCTGATCCACCGCCGCCGCCTCCGCCGCCAGTACAACCATAGTTACCACCAGGACCACCAGAACCAGAGAATAAAACTTGTGAGATGCTTTGCACACCATCTGTAATATTATTAGGTCTTCCATTGTCACCACACTGTCCTTCACCAGCACCGCCACCACCGCCACCAGCACCTGCGCCAGCGGCAATAACAGTAGCACCACCACCAGAACTTGCTGTGACGAGAGTTGCACCGCCGCCTTGACCGCCATTTTGTGTAGCACCAGCACCACCATTACCACCAGAACCTACACCATATGATGTTGATCCATTACCAGAACCAGGATATAATCCAAAAATACCACCAACAGAACCGTTAGAATCTGGTAAAATTGATAATTCTACGTATTTGCCGTTACCACCTCTACCAGTAGTACAACCTGCAGGTGCTGATCCAGATCCAGATCCTAACCCTTGACAATCATTTCCTCTAGAACCATATAATCTTAGAGTACCACTTATGACAGTATACTTACTAGGATCTGTAGCTGTAATACCCCAAGATTGAGTAGTAGGATACTCTAGATTAACACCTGATCCCTGAGCAGATCCAGAAACTGTTAGATATAATCCATCAGAAGCATTCTGACCTCCTTTACCTCTCCATGTGTCTACACCATTAACAATATTAGGACCACTAGATGAAGCCATCCATTGCTTTCCATTAATGCCAGATCCACCTTTATAAAGTACATCAGTAGGTGAACTTTGCTGACTAACAATAAATTCCGATGCGTAAGTTCCACTGACACTAGAAGATCCACCATTACCACCAGCACCAGCAACTGAAGATGATGCAGCAAGTCCTTTTGTACCACCTCCTACAGTTACAGTTAATGGACTACCATTTCCTAGTTGAATTATAGTGGCATTACCATCATTTCCTGCCTGATCATAGACACCACCAGATCCAGATCCACCATAAGCAAAGATCTGAATTTCATCTACATTAACATCTAAACTATATGGATATACTCCAGCACTATCGAATGTAGTATCAATATAATTGTATACAGGAGTTCCTTCAGTGACAATTTCTCTACCACCAATTATACTAATAGAGCTAAATGATTTATGTAAAGGAAATGGTGTATATGTTTGAGACTGCCATGTACCAGAACCACCTGATGCATAGTAATTACCATTGTCTTTTAATGTTCCTGGTCCATTATCTCCACCTTGCCAGTTATAAACATCATACGTTGCAAGTGTATTCAATCCAGTAAGTCTATCTCTTGAAAGAGCATGTGAGTGAGATAGTTTAACGTTTCCTGATGGATTAAATGGTGAAACTCTTCCTGTTCTGGTTCTATAACCAGTCATAAATGGATCAATTTGTACTGAAGATCCTGGAAATCCTTGAACCTGTGGTGCTTCAGAGTGATATAATAGGTGAGAGTGTACAGGTGGACCGTCTAGATCATTATCTACAAGTGTAACATTAATAGTTTGTGATCCAGTAATTCTACCATTTGTATCACCAATAACATCAGTATAACCAGTGGTTCTTACATTACCAATATTAAAAAATTGTTTTTGTGAATCTCTACTAAAATACCATTTACCACCAATATTTCCAACAGCTGTTTCTATGTTAGCAATAGTTGGAGTACCAGTACCATAAACTGGTCCTACACCAACAATTTTCTTAGCAAGTAGATCAGGAACTCTGAACGTTCCCATGTTTGGATCTGGCCAGAACCTCATTACATTTGTACGGTTGATGGCAGCAATCTGTCCAAACTCATCAACTCTCACACTTGCAGTAAATCCAGCACCACTACCAATATTATCAAGTGTAATTGTTGGAACACCAGTATATCCTGAACCTTGGAAAGTTAAATTAATAGCGGTAATAACACCTGCTTCAACTACTACCAATCCAGTAGCTACAACACCACCATTTGCTTGAGGAGCAGAAAATGTTACAGTAGTTCCTGCATCATAATTACTACCACCGTTAGTAATATCAATGCCATTACTTGAAGTACCACCATAGTTGTTGCCAATTTGTTCATACAACAATGGATAATCAATAATATTATATTCTGCTCCATCACAATAAAGATATCCATAGTATTGATACTCTGGATTATCCTCTGGTGAACCATCACCAGTCAAATCATTATATGCAGTTACTCCGTTAACTGGTAACGTAGTAGGTATAAAATTACTATCATAGGAGTTAGAGTTCTGCTTTGTTTTGAAAACATCGACAACAGTTCCAATAGTTACGGTATCAGGACCTTTTTCCTGATAAAAATTTCTTCGATTGTTTCTATATGCAGGATTTACCATCTTACGTCTTTATTAGATATTCCATAACAACAAAAGGAGCACTAGCAGAATCAATTGATGCTACTGTACTAGGTGTTAATGCCACAGTAGTATTTAACGCCTCAGGACTAAGTAAAAATGTATCAGTGACATATTTAAAAGAGTGATCTCCTCTATCAACAATAATCTTATGATTGTGCTGTGTAGGATCTCCGTCTACATCATTCTCATCAACCTCAGTAAACATGTTTGTTGCTTGAGGATATGACTCTTGCTCTGTAATATTTGAGTTGATAGGAACTACATCAGCTAAAGGAAGTCCTGCCCAATCATATGGAACTCCCTGTTTACCTGCCTGATATGTTACTGGTGCTTTACCACTAGTATTCCATGCAGCACCAGAACCAGCATACTGACAACCACCTGTGAAGAAAGAAAAGTAGTTAGCATATTCAGTTCCATCAAATCCAAAGTAATTATTTTGTAGGTCATATTGAACTTCATCACCTAGCAAACAATAACATCTTAAGTTTGCTAAGCTACAACCATTATCACAAAAGTTGTAGTAGACAGTATATTGGGTACCAATAAGGAAGCTTTGTGATGTATTAGGTGTACCTGATTTACCACCAGATGCAATTGCCCAACATGCTGGTTGGTTACTACCAGGACCCTGACCACCATCAGTAGCATCTAACCATTCAGAAACTGGAATAGTAGATGCTGTTTGGAAATAAGATCTTCCTCCTGGTTGATCATTACCATCAAATGTTAGATTTGTATCTTCAATAAATCCACCACTAAAACCAATCAATACAATACCTGACATATCATATCCATTAGGGTGTGGTCCTGGTGCTCCAGTAGGAGGATTCTCCACACCTCCTGCCCAGACATCTGCCTGCTGTTCTCCACCAACACCTACAGTATTTGGATCCGTGCTATCTGCACCACCACCACCAATACTTCTAACAAGTTGAGTAAATGTTACAGTAAAAGAGTCTCCTGTTGAGTAGCTTCCATCTAAGAACTGAGCAGGAATAGGATATGTATTAGGAACCCAGTTCGCATACTGAGAATCATAGCTAGACGTGGTTAAACCACTATCCTGTCTAGATGGTAGAATTGGAGATGGTTCTGTAGTTCCATCTGGCCATGTAATATAGATACCCTCACCAATGTTGTTAACACGTTCACCACCATTACTATCATTACCCATAATGGATGTAATAGAAATCAAAGTATATTGTGCAAATGGAACAGTAACAGTCCAAACTCTTGGGTTTTGAAGAGAGCTAAATGGTGATGTTCCACTTGTTCCAAATGCAACGTAACCAGATCCTACACCAGGACTTAAAAATCCACCAACTTCTCCTGTACCATTACCAAATCCAACAATTGCAGTTCCATTAAATGTGTTGGTAACTTCACTACCACTAATATCATAGTTAATATCAGGTAGTGTAATAACACCACCAGTATTTGCAGATCGTGCCTGAATTCTTACTCTCGTAGTAGTCGAGAAGTGCATGTGTGGGTGAATACCAGCATTATCAACTGCCTCAGTATCAGTATACTTATCATTACCCCATGTCCAAGAGGGTTTTCCCTTCAATGGAATAGTTTGAGAAGGTACAATAAAATTACCAGTATATGTTACCTGAGCAACGCTACCAACGTTTGATGATGCTTGCATACCAATACCAGATCTTTTGATAAAAGTTCCGTTTGCTGTTTCTTCTATAATATTATTAAATGAACCAGAGTCAGAAGGTGATGGTCTAGGATACTTAGATCCTAAATCTGGAACGACAAACTCATCAGCACCAATAGTACCAATGGTATCACCATTCTCATCTAACCTAGCAAATTTTGCTTGAGCTCCAGTACCACAAATTTCTGCTAGCTCTGGATAATCTAATGCACTATACTTTTGCCCATCACATCTTAAATAACCTGCAGGCAACGATGCAACTGAATCTGGATTGTTTGGATTGTTTGGAGCAGTAAGTTCTACAGGCCAAGTAATCAAACTTCCTGTTAGAGTTCCATACTTGCTTCTTTCTTTTCCGTAATGTGATGCCATTAGAAAGCTCTAATTATGAATACAAAGTTCTGCGAAGGACAAGCAATGTTCGCTGATATATTTAGGGCACCACCAATGGTTTCAGGTGCAACATCACCTTTACTGATATCATTTACTGGGTGTGTAGTTGGTCCTTGAAGTGTTCCTCCACCCATGATAATCTCAAAGCTACCATGGTTATGTGATCCAAAAACATTACCTGCTGGATCTTGTCCCTGTGGTGTTGTATTCATAGTAGTTGGATATGTACCATGTCTAAAATAAATGCCAATAGTTGCACTACCAGCACCAGCAATTCCTCTATCAAGTTCTAAAACATATTCATATGATCCAACACTACCAGTTCTACTAATTTGTAGAATTTGTGTTCCAGGGCTAACATAATCGGCAGCTGGTGCATCACTTTCCATCACCATGTTAGGAACAATACCATCATAATCTGTTCCAATACTTGTCCCTGCAGGAATAGTAATTTGGTTGGCACCACCAGTAACTTGTAAGTTTAATAGATATGCGTTTGCTCCTGCTTCTGGATCATCACCCAATCCAGTAGGTCCAATAGATCCACCAAATCCAAAATAGTTTCTTCTATTAGTAAAATCTAATGGTCTTGGGAACATACCAGTCCACGCTTTCTGTGCGTGAGTAGTTACAGGAGTAGCAGTAAATGTATCTGTATACCCAGAAGGTGATTGGACAGTTAGTGAATCTACAGTATCTGGTGGAGTTTGACTGTAATCATTATCAGTATCACTAACAAAACGATTGAATTGATATGTTTCAACCAAAGTATTGTCATCATTATATGTAATTAATCCAGCACCATTACACCATGTTGGTGCTTCACCAGGATTATTCAAACTAGCTTCATACCAAGAAACTGTACCACAACTACCACCAACACTCTTGTTTCCACTTACACTCATACCATCTGGTTGAAATAATTCTGGTTGTGGTCCACCTGCCAATGCTTTTTCATATGCACCAGGATGCCTGTGATATGGCATATGGTTGATACCTAATTTTCTAGGGAACAAATATGCTGTTGTAGTAAAAGCAGGATCACTTACCCTAATATTTCCTCCTGCTGGTCCATTGGTAATTTTACCGACAAATGGGACATCAACATCAATAGTAAATGCTAGATCTGTATCAGCACTAATAAGTGTACTAATTGATTTTGTTAGACCATCATCTACAACTAGGGAATCTCCTGCACCATCAACTAATTTAGAATATGCATCTGATTGTCCAGCATTATAAGCAGATTGAGTAATCATGAATGGTTCTAAGTCCATCAAGACTCTTCCTGTAATATCTGGTACTTTAATAGTTCCAATATAGTGAGGGAATTGTCCTGTTAGCTGTGTTCCACCATAACTATTTCCCAAAACAGATGATAATAAAGGATATTTGTCACCTTGATATACTTTCCCATCACATAATACCCAACCATGAGGTACGTTATCTACCAACGTACCTGATGCTGAGTTACCCGCCCATGGCATAATAGTGCCAATTTTGGCGGTCTTCATCTTTTTGATTTGACCGTATGATTGTGCCATAAGTTTAGAGTTCTACTAACCACCAACCACGAAGGTTAGCAGGGATTTCGGATGCGTTTGGATCGTTTGGAGCATCAGTGTTACCAACAAACAACAGACCAAATGCTGCGTTTCTTGTTTGAACAACCAATTCTCCTCCATTATAAGGAGCAACTAGTAGGCTACTACCTGATCCAGCGGCAAGTCTGGTTCCTTGTAGATCACCTTGAACTGCTGTTGCATTTCCGTTAATTGGAAGTGCTCTAATAACAAGGTTTGTGTTGTAGCTTAGATTTCCAGTTAGTTCTGCAAATCTAATTATATCACCAGTAACTGCATAATCTGGAAGGTAAACAACCATGTTACCACCTGTCGTTAGATTGACTAGGTATTGGTTATTTGGTTGTAGTGGGTTACCTGTTGTTTGACCTAAACCAGTTGCTGATTGTGCAACATATGTCCATCTTCTACCACCATTCTTGTTAAGGTACTGACTAATTCCGAATGCATCGATAGATCCATCCTGATACATGATGAAGTCCTTAGGACCAGTCAATCCACCAGCACCTGCTGATCCAATATTATCAATGTGTAATAGAGGAAGAGATGGTGATTCAGTTTCTTGAACCTTACCCTTAATGTAAAGGGATTCGCCCATTTCAACAGCACCAGTTGCTCTCTCAACTTTAAATTGAAGTTGGTTAGAGCAGCTACCATTTTCCTGACATTGTGAATTATATACCTGAAGGTTACCAAAGATGTTGGCAAATCCATTCAGATACATGCCATTCTTGCCTGTAACTGGGTCAACAATTGCACCATCGCCAGGGTGACCATCATCGTTAGTTACGTTGAAGATCAGTGTAGTACCATCTGTACCATACATTCTAAGGTTGCCACTGGTAAGTGTTAAGTTACCATGTGATGTTAGATTACCACCACCAAAGAACTTAGTGACAGTACCATCATTGTTACGAACAGATTTAGCAAGACGTACACCATAGACAGAATCATTTTGACCATCAATGCTGTCTGGGAAGAATAATTCAGTTCCAATTCTGATGATATATTCATAATCAAGTTTCTCAGAAACTAGATCACCATTGACCAACCTCATGCGAATCTTATTAGGATTAGCATTTGGAGATTCAACTGTTACTCTTCCTGTAGCTGGAATTGCTTCGGAAAGTGTGGTTGTTCTAGAATCTTTTTCTAGTTTTACAACAACATCAGTTGCCTGCCAAGATAGTGGTGTTGTTCCTTCAGCACCTCTACCACCGTTAGGATAGTCTTGAACAGGATAATCAACGTTATTTCCAGTAGGTAGATACTTGTAACCATTACCATCTTCATAAGGATCATCAGTAACGATGATCATCTCTGCCTTGGTATTGGATCCATCAGTGATTAGAACAAGATCACCTTTTTGGAAAGCTTCGATGTCATTGACAGCGATGTTAACTGTAGAAGGAGATGGAGTTCCAGTGAATACGTTAGCAAAGATAGTCGTGATAGGACCATTTGCCTGTACAGTGAATGGATCTCTTCTGTATACATGTACCTCGTCTGTAGTGCTGTGTGCTGCAGCAGTAGTACCATAGAATGCACCAATTGCAAAGATAGTAGCAAAGTTACTACCGAAGAATGCATCACCAGTACAGATATCAATTTCTGCAGTCTTATAGAGAGAATTTTTAAACGTTAGTTTAGTATTTGTATCTCCTGCTGTTCCATCAGAACATGTACCATTGAAGTTAATATTACCATAGATGAATGTTGTTGTATCATCATTTCCAGGATCACCAAGGATAACACTACCAGTGGTAGAATCAACCTCGAAGACTGTCTCTTCACTAACGGTATCACAACCATTCTTAACGCTGAACTTCTTAGCTACTAGATCAAGTAGTGAAGCAACCTTAACAACTTCACCCTGATTGTCAGTACCATCATTGTTTGTGTCTTCACGACTGATGATGACATAATCAATTCCTGGTTTTAGATTACCACCAAACTCAGAGAGATATACATTGTCTTGTGCTCCAGAACCATCAATTGCTGAAGTAATCCAAGTAGCATCAAATGCAATGTTAATCTTCCAGATGTTTGTAGTATCTGGGTGGTTATCCTTGATAGCAGTAAATGTACCAAGTGGTTGACGCTTAACCTTGAGGTAGTAAGGAGCAGTTTCTGCACCAGTAAGACCATCTTCAGTAATCTGTACAATTTCAGGATGAGTAGATCCAGTAATAGCAGTATCAATAATGAAACGGTCAAGTGCCTCAAAGTATGGTGTAGGTTTGTACTTAACTGGTAGATAGTATTCATCACCAGTTAGTGCAGGAAGATCTGCTCCTTCAGCACCTCCTCCAACAACTACAGATTGATAAGTACCATCACCCCAAGGATCAGAACCTTGAGTATCAATTCTATTGAATCCTGCTGTTAGTTCTGCTGCTGTTGGGTTTGCTTCGTCAACAACATCAACAACTAGAACGTTAACAATATCAATGTTCTGGTTGAACTGATTTGCTCCAAGAATACCACTTGCATGAACCTGAATTGTGGATCCTAGTTGTCCTCTATCTCCTAAGAAGGAGAATGAAGCAAATCCACCACATAGAGTGATACTAGAATTAAATCTAGAGCTAGCATCTACGAGGAGATTGTTTCTAATCTTAGTCGTACCACCCTGACCACCAATGTTAATTTCAGATGCATTAGTAGCAAAATCTAATGTCTGAGTATTTCCAGTGAAGAACTTGACAATACCTGCCTCAGTTCCCAATGTAACAATGTTATCTGGGTTGGTTCTATCACCACCAAGAACTTTGTTAGCACCAAAGGTTGCATCACCAGCGAAGTTAACTCGCTTGGTACCAAATGTTGTGAACGAGTTAGAGGAGTTGTTACCATATGCACCACCAATCTTAACCTTAGAGATATTAGATGCAGTGTCTGCAATATCACCAAGGAAGATGTTAGAATGATCACTGCTGTTACCAATAAAGATAAACTGATCATCACTCTGAACATCAGCAATCTCAACATACTGGAGACTGTTACCAATGTATAGACCAGAAGATGCATTTCTATCAAGTACACCACCAGTAATGCTTAGATTACCATTGAATGTGGCATC